>OQVI01002844.1_pt1 | contig 10744 bp, 9 predicted proteins | sample 1691651 | NCBI WGS metagenome assembly OQVI01 (sample SAMN03418287, study PRJEB22391) | human gut metagenome | biome: human-gut; feature: organic feature; material: feces | host: Homo sapiens | place: Italy | collected 2013-04
TTCATTTGTTATCTTAACAAAGCATGTATCTTATGTCAACATTATTTGTCATATCTTTTTTTTTTATTTCATACAATGATTAAAAAAACGCTTTCAAAAGTTGGATGTGCCATGATATTTTTGTATGTTTGCATTTGCTTTATGCATGCTCAGGCAATGCGGCACGTATGCAATGAAGCCGTGCTCATGTCGCATTGTGGTCATGCGGCTCTCTATAACAGGCTTTGGACTATCGCTTATGCTCGAGATAAAAGACGGGACTCTTTCCATTGGCGGACATCAGCTGTTCAGCAATCTGTCGTTCTGTACGGCGGAAGGCGGTCTGACGGCTGTCACCGGACCGCACGGTTGCGGCAAGACATCGCTGCTGCGCGCTTTCCTCGGTTTCCAGCCGTTGGATTCCGGCTATGTGTCTGTAGATGCCGAGCCTGTATTGCCGCAGACGTCGGCACTCTTCCGCGCCGGTATGCTCTATGTGCCTCAGGACATCAGACTGTGTGCAGGCAGTTTTTCGGAGGTTTTCGAGTCGTTGGAGGGTCTGCATGTGAACGCAGCTCTTGACCACGCGCGAAAAAAACTGTTTTATGAGTGGAAACGTCTTGCTCTCGATTCCTCCATGTATGCCATGCCGCTTGAAGAGCTTGACGGCTCCGCGCTGAGGCGTATGATGATTTCGGTTGCAGGCGTTACGGGCAGGAAGAACGTCCTTCTCGACGAGCCGTTTGCCGGACACGACGCGGACACACTGCCGCGTGTCATGTCATATCTGCGTGCTCTTGCCGCATCCGGCAGTACTGTGCTGCTTGCCACTGTCGACAGCCGCCTTGCCGGAATGTGCGACGTAAGGATAGAACTGGGTGTCTGACCCCATTCAAACAAGACAAGAAGATGAACATTACATTGATAGGATTTCTGCTCGGAATGCTGCTTCTGGCTCTGCCATTGGCGGTGATGCACAGATACGGACTGCGCATATCCACAGGTCGCGCGCTGTCGGCAATTGTGCGTATGGTGGTTTATGTGGGCATTGTAGGAGGTGCGATGTATACGCTTCAGAAGCATGGCGGAGTGGGCATGAGCCTGCTGTTTGTGCTGGTTCTCATAGTGCTGTCGTCGGTCACTGCCATTCTGCGCTCGCGTCTCAGCCTGCGTGTGATGTTCGTGCCCGTCACTGCGGCTGTTGCCGTATCAGTCGTTGTGACTGGAGTGTGGCTCCTGCTTGCCGCGTTCGGCACGGGTGCGCTTGTGAGCCCCCGCTTTTTCCTGCCTGTTGCCGGCATCCTTTCGGGCGTCACTATAACGGTGTGCGCCGATTCGCTTTCCGCATATTATGACGGACTGAGACATCACAACCAGCTCTATTTTTATCTTCTCGGCAATGGAGCGACCCATGCCGAGGCTCTCGATGCGTTCGTGCGCCGTGCTCTCGAGAAGGCGGTTGTGCCGGGACTCTCGCAGATGGCGACTATGGTGGTGGGCACGTCACCGGTGATAATGTGGACTGTGGTTATGTGCGGAAGCGGAGCGCTTGAGGCAGCCGCCTTCCAGTTGCTTGTCATGGCGGCAGTGTTCTGCGCTTCGGTCTTGTCCGTATTGCTTGCCGTGACGCTGACACGCAGATATATGTTTGATGAATACAGCCGCCTGAAACCGTTGCGCGGGAACGGGCGCAAAGAGGTTCCTGCCACACGGGAGGATACCGCGCGTGATGCGGATGTGCCGGAAGAGGAGGATTGAATGATGTGGCGTGGCTTCCAGATGCGGAGGCTTGATGTCACAGCCGCTTGCGGTGTCGTCTGCGGACATGCGCGGGCGGTGATTTTATTATAATGAAAATGATTATGAGGAAAGTAGCTTTTTATACAGGAATCGCGCTTTTCGCGCTCACATTGTCAGTATCGTGCTCTGACTCCGTGCGCCGGAGTGCCGCCATGTTGAGGGCTGCCGCCAACGCGGCTCCCGCAGATATACGCACTGAGAGCGGACAGACCGTTGGCGGAGACGGATTGCTTCTTGCCGCGACTCCCGACACCGTGCCGTCAATTATACTGGAGCGTGAGGGATATGTCACGTCTTATAATAAGCGCACGAGACTTCCAAACTGGGTGGCATGGCATCTTACGGCAGGACACACAAAAGGCAGTCACAACCGCAGAGGAATGGATTTCGCGGAGGATGAGGACGTTCCTGCGCCACGGGCTGACGACTGGGACTATTACAATTCGGGTTACGACCGAGGCCATATGTGCCCGGCGGGCGACAACAAGTGGAGCCGTGATGCTATGCGCCAGTCGTTCCTGTTCACGAACATATGTCCGCAGGATCCGGGACTCAACCGGGGTGACTGGAACGAGATGGAGAACGCATGCCGCAGTTGGGCGCGCGAGAAGGGTGACATCTACATTGTCTGCGGTCCCATCCTGCATAAAGGGAGGCATAAGACCATCGGCAAGCACAAGGTGGTAGTGCCCGACGCTTTCTTCAAGGTGGTGCTGTGCATGAACGGAAATCCGAAGGCGATAGGGTTCATATATAAGAACAGGGACGGCAACCGGCCTAAAGGCGATTATGTGAACACCGTTGACGAGGTGGAGCGCATCACCGGCATCGACTTCTTCGCGTCGCTTCCCGACGATGTGGAGCGTGCTGTCGAGTCTTCGGCTGATTTGGACGACTGGGAGTAAAGGCTTTTTGTCTAAACCGTTTGTTCGGATTACGGTGCGTTCGTATTCAGGCTTTATTAATTGGGATAAAGCCTGTTGTCTTTTGTGAGACACCACAAGGATAATACCAACGGTAGGAGATAAATATTTGTTTTTTATTTCCTTGTTTCTTCTTTCATTATATATAAGGTATACACCTTGCCCGGATGCCCCAGCAACTTTAAATCATACCATTATTCACAGATATTGTATAGGTTTCCGGTTAAACTTTTTTATATGTCTGTTTTTCTTATTTATGAATATTATTTGTATATTTGTGACATACATATCAGAGGAAGACATCAAGGGCGATGCTATTAAAGTGAGGTTCTGTTCAGTCAGTAAGGATTGACAGTATAATACGCTCGCTTACTTGTCCGTTTCATTTCTTTGTATAAGATAAGCTTCGGTTCGGCATTATCAAGCCTGAATAAACTTCGTTTCTCCGTCTTGCTGTTGCGCTCGCCTTGCATTATCTTTGTATAAGATAAGCTGCACTCGGGAATTTGATAGCACGCTCTCATTCCGCTCATTTGCATTATCTTTGCATTATTGATAATAAAAAAATATTACTATGAAGCATTTGTTTATTATATTGACAGCCGTTTTTACCACTGTTCCTGCCATTGCCTAGGACGTTGAAAAACGTGGAAGCTCAGAACGGGTGACGTTCATCACAGACGGTGTGGACAGCATTCCGACGAATGTGAGTCAGGTGATGAGCGTTCCGCCACAGTTTTATGGCGGTATGGGAGCGATGGACAAGTTCATAATAGACAATCTCCGCTATCCTGCGGAGGCATGGAATGATACGACATACAAGAAAAAGGACGTGTTTGGCTGTTATTGTGTCATAAGGAAAGACGGCAGGGCTGTCTTTCCACGTCCCACAAACATGCACCCTGCACTGTCTGGGGAGATAGCCCGGGTAGTGTCACTCATGCCGAGCTGGAAACCTGCCGAAAAGGACGGGAAGGTGATTGATGTAGTGTTTTCGATATCTACATCTGTGCTCGACCCGTTTTTCCATATCCCATACAGTGGAATGCCGTATGTCCGGGAGATGCTTGCCGTGTCAGGAAGTATAGATGAGGGAAAGTACGGAATAAGCAGGACACAAGCCGACAGCATTGCCTCGTACATATTCTCTGTGCACGAGAAGGGGTGGAACGAGATGGAGTCGACATTGACAGGTGCCCGACTGCTGGCGTCGCTCGGACGGTATGACGATGCGGCTGCTATGCTTAGTCGGGAGCTGACGAGATATCATCAGCTCGGATTCACAAAGAAAGGAAAGCTTGACAAGTTGTATCCTGAAGAGTCTTGTTATAATCCCAAGACCAAACTTCATGCAGCCATTACACTTGCCGCGGTATACGACATGGCTGGGATGAGAGAAAATGCACGTGAGGCGTACGACAATGCGATATGGCTGTCCGGCACTATGGCGGAGCAGGGAATACGAGCCAACAACACATTTATACAACGCTCGCAGCATTATAACGATTTAATGCGTGAGAAGACAGCTATAGTACGCAGTGAGCGAAACTCAAGTGTCAGACTTAATCCGTCAGACCGTTATGATGTGGAATACGGACCTACGTATAATGATGCGAGCAGAGAAATAGACAAGCGGGTTGCTGAAGGCAAGATAAGCAACGCACGTGTGATACAGATAAACAGACAGATGGAGGATATAACTTTCGACCGTAGCAACCGAAAAAGCTTGCGCGATGCCTTCCGTCTTTATAAGATACGTGACATGCTCATAGGTCTGCGTGACGGGACAGAGGCAGAACAGGCGTTTGTCAAGGACGTTTCTGACGGAAAAGCCGGGAAGAAAATGGCAAGACATTTCAGAAAATGGAGCAATAACCTTTCCTTACCGGTGGCAAGCCACAGGGAACTTCTTGAGAACATCGTGTATTACGCGCCTCTCAACGAAACCGGTACTGAAACGGAAACCGCACGCTCCGCCGCCAAAAAGTTCTATGACATGCGCCACAGGATAGAGGATGTCCACCCACTCGGGTGGTTGTGCAAATAAACGGGAGGTCAGTAATGTATTGCCATGAATGACGGTAGTGCGGTCGTTTAGGATATGATTATGTCGGAAAAGAACTGTTATACAAAGGACGAAATTATGCTTATGATAGCAAACACTTTCGTAGTGTATGTCTATCATATTGAAAATAACGGACTGGTGGACGGCAAGACCGGAGCGATGCTCTTTCTTTACAGGTATGCTGCCTTGTCAGGGAATGAAGACTATGAGGCATTGGCTGGACAGCTGCTTGACGGAATGATGAAGGTTGCTCCGTCGCTTCCTCACGGTTTTGAAAGAGGTCTTGCCGGAGTGGGATGGGCTATAAGCCGACTCATTAGAGAAGGTCTTGTGGAGGGATAACCCGACAATGTGCTTAGAACCATCGACGAAAGAGTATTGGGACGTATGGAGTGCGACCGAAGATCGATACTCGGTCAGGCTGTGTATATGGCTGAACGGCTGCGAAATACTACACCCGAATATGGTCTGGCACGTTATGCAGGACGCATGCTCGACTTTATTCAAAGTGAGCTTACATGCGCAAAAGAATGCCCCACGCTATATCATCTTAATTCGGCTTTGTATTTTCTGTATTGTGTAAGACATCTGGCTGAAGCGCACGCCGGCGCGGAAAAACTCATCAGGGTGTTGCCTTCGTTATATGACAGAATAAAAAAGGAGTCTGCGTTTACAGAACAGGATATTTTCATTAACCGGTTACTGTCGGAGAAAACCGGAACGGAGGCTGTGTTTTCTGCCGATGATGTCAATGACAAGAACGTGTTGTATGGAGGCAATGCAGGCGACGACGCTGATTTGAGAGGATTCATCAATAAGGCATGGCAGGAACTGGTTTATTTCGGTAGGCTTGTGTCGGTGTTGCCTTCTCAGGATAGACTGTCCGCATTTGTTGACAGAATGCAGACCGATCTGTCGGAGGACAGCATGTCCATGAGGCATGGTCTGGCTGGACTCGGTCTTGCCCTGACAGCCGATGAAGCGGCATCGATACAGGAATGCGGCACCGGTTGTGTCTGAATAAATCAAAGAACGCCTCACATATGAAAAACAAAAACAATATAGCTTTCTCCGTAATATTGCCTGTATACAATCAGGCGTCATTTGTAAGACGTGCCATAAAGAGCATGATGGCGCAGACTTATGACAATTGGGAACTTATAATAGTGAATGACGGCAGTACTGACCGCACCGCTGAATTCGTGGCGTCATTTATTGACGGTGCGAGAGTAAAATATATATCAAGTCTTGAAAGGATTACGCGCAACGTGATGGCGGTGCGTGATTCTCTGACATTCGACAGTCATGTTGATGAACTTACGGCTTTCTTCAGGCGTGTAATAGAGTGGCGTGTCAGCCGCTGACTGCCGGCGGATGTGTTTACAACACGGGGCATAAGGAGAAGGAACGCATTCCCGTGAAATACTTTTTTATAGATAAAACAGGTGTGACTGACAATCATAGAGCATGCTTTCATAGCTCCCGTCGCTACTGTTTAATACATGATAGATTGTGCTATTTTACGTGGTCAATCCAAAGTAGAGACGCAAAATCTTGCGTCTCACAAGCAATGATGCGCAATAGGGCTGGGTGAATATATGGCTGTTGTTGCAGCTGTCTTCCTCGGGAGACGCAAGATTTTGCGTCTCTACAGAGCTGACGCCATCATTGTTTTAATGTGAGACATGTGTGATTGACAATCATAGAGCAAGCTTTCATAGCTCCAGTCGCTACTGTTTAATACATGAATAATCTCGTTATTATACGTGGTCAATCCAAAGTAGAGACGCAAAATTTTGCGTCTCACAAGCAACGATGTGCAATAATGCGGGGTGAATATATGCCTGTTGTTGCTGCTGTTTTCCTCGGGAGACGCAAGATTTTGCGTCTCTACAGAGCTGACGCCATCATTATTTTAATGTAAAAAACATCGTTTTCAGTTTATTTTTCATATATTAGCGGTGAAAACTCCATTGATGTGATATTAATCTATTGGCTATGAGAATAAAAAGAATGATATTGGTGTGTGCGGCACTCGTGCCGATGGCTGTCGTGGGTCAGCGGCTGCCGTATATGGATGCGTCGCTTACACCGTCGCAGCGTGCTGATGATCTGTGTTCGAGACTTACTGTAGAGGAGAAGATATCGCTGATGATGAACAACTCGCCAGCTATCCCGAGGCTCGGCATACCGCAGTTTGAGTGGTGGAACGAGGCACTGCACGGTGTCGGACGCAACGGCACCGCAACGGTCTTTCCCGTGACAATAGGAATGGCGGCATCGTGGAACGACAGTCTGGTATACAGAGTGTTTTGCGCTGTCAGCGACGAGGCGCGGGCAAAAAACACGTACGCCCGACGCACCGGAAGCCTCGCACAATACCGCGGACTGTCGTTCTGGACTCCGAACATAAACATATTCCGTGACCCACGCTGGGGGCGGGGACAGGAGACATACGGCGAGGACCCATACCTGACGTCGCGTATGGGACTTGCCGTGGTGCGTGGACTGCAGGGCGACAGTTATGCTCCTGACGGCAGCGGGCGGAAACACAAGTACGTGAAACTGCTTGCCTGTGCCAAGCATTTTGCCGTGCACAGCGGACCGGAATGGAGCCGTCACCGCTTTAATGTGGAAGACCTGCCGGCGAGAGACCTGTGGGAGACATATCTGCCGGCGTTCAAGTCGCTTGTGGTTGACGGAGGTGTGAGGGAAGTGATGTGTGCCTACCAGCGCATAGACGGTGAGCCGTGCTGCGGCAACACGCGCTATCTGCAGCAGATACTGCGCGGAGAGTGGGGCTTCAAGGGGCTTGTGACGAGCGACTGCGGAGCCGTGAGCGATTTCTGGCAATCGTGGGGACACGGTTTCTCCGACAGTCAGAGCGATGCCAGCGCGCGTGCTCTTGTGACGGGCACCGACCTTGAGTGTGGAAGCGACTACCGCTCACTGGGCGATGCCCTGAAGCAGGGGAAGGTGAGCGAGAAGGACATCGACACCTCGCTGAAGCGTCTTCTGAAAGCCCGTTTTGAGCTTGGCGACTTCGATGCGGACGAACTTGTGGAGTGGACAAGACTGCCTATGAGTGTCGTGGCTTGCCGGGAGCACCGTCAGCTTGCCGCCGACATGGCGAGACAGACGATGACACTGCTGAGCAACGACGGCATACTGCCGCTGGAGAAGGACGGACTGAAGATAGCCGTGCTCGGTCCCAACGCCAACGACTCAACGATGTTGTGGGGAAACTATAACGGTTTTCCTGTTTCCACAATGACCATATGGCAGGGCATAAAGGCAAAGGTGCCTTCGGCGCGTCTGATAGAAGGATGCGGATATCTGCATAATAATGATAAGGTGAACGCCTCAAACGTAGCCGCACTTGCGGGCGACGCTGACGTGGTGATATTCGTGGGCGGCATATCTCCGCGTCTGGAGGGTGAGGAACTGCAAGTGGAAGAGCCCGGGTTCAGGGGCGGCGACCGTCTGGCTATAGAACTTCCGGCGTCGCAGAGCGAGCTGGTGAAGGCGTTGTGCGATGCGGGAAAGAAGGTGGTGATGGTGAACTGTTCGGGCAGTGCCGTGGCTCTCACGGCTGAACACGGACGTGCGAACGCCATATTGCAGGCATGGTATGGAGGCGAGCATGCCGGTACTGCCGTTGCCGACGTGCTGTTCGGCGACTATAACCCGGGAGGGAAGCTTCCCGTGACGTTCTATGCGGGCACCGCCCAACTGCCTGATTATGAGGATTACCGCATGGAGGGACGCACTTACCGCTACTTCTCCGGCAAACCTCTGTATCCGTTCGGCTACGGACTTAGCTATACGACGTTTGCCATAAGCAAGCCTAAATACAGGAAAGGTGTGCTTACCGTGAAGGTGAAGAACACCGGGGAGCGCGACGGGGATGAGGTGGTGCAGGTGTATGTACGCAATCCCAAAGACACCGACGGACCGCTTAAGACGCTGCGTGCATTCAGACGTGTAAGGGTGAAAGCCGGAGAATCAGCCGACGTAAGCATAGCTCTGCCGCGCAGCACGTTCGAGCTTTGGGATGAGGAGACGAACACCATGCGCGTCGTTCCGGGCAAATACGTACTGATGGTAGGCAGTTCTTCGGCTGATGAGGACCTGAGGAAGATAACTGTAAAAGTGAGAAGGTGAGAGGGTGGGAAAGTGTGGAGAAAAGGTGAGTGAGAGTGGAACGTGAAGTCGCTGAGAATCGCATGGATATTTGCGACAGACGTTTTGTCTCGGAATATGCGAGTTTTGGGGCAGTTTTGTAATGTTGTGAATATCAGGATATTATAATAGATGTGCGGGCGGAAGGCTTTTTCTGATGTGTGGAAAAGGCTTTTCCGGCATGCGGGAAAGCCCATATGAGCATGCGGGAAAGGCTGTTTGGGAGAGTGACACGGGCTTTTCCGTAACACGGTAAGGTGTTGCGGAGGCGCATGGCATGATGAGACTATGCCGTGAAAGAGCCGTAATGGGGTAGTTATGGTGGCAATTGTGGTATAAGATGCTGGGTATGCCGCAGTAGGAAGGAGATAAAAAGCAGATGAGACCGTGCCTCCGGACCTTATCCGTTTCTATTCTGAGAAAAAATAATGTAAATATTTTTTACTGTCCGCTTTGCGTGAGTGGCGGTTTTATATGAGCGTGTCATCACAGTGATGACCATACATATATAAATGTGATGTAAGCTCTTCATCCCTTTTGCATGACGCCTCCGCCATGCCGTCACGCTCTTTTGCAGAAGATGCGGCGTGCTGCATCTGGCAAAAGCGGCAGCCGGTATGCCGGACGGCGGCACGTATGAGGGACGAAGCCTTACGTCATGTCAGGATAAGAGCGTGCCGGTGGCGGAAGTGCGGACGGCATGCACGAAGCCTTCATAAGAGCCGGGAAAGGGTCGCGCCATATGTCAGTCTCCTGCCTGACCGCCTTTTCATCCGCCCGCATTGCCCCTCTGCCGCGCAAAAGACAGCTGCTTGCGGCATTGTCATCCAATGGGAATATAGCCGCTCTTGACCACAATGTCCTGTCCCTTCTCTGACCGCAGATAATTTATGAAAGGCATTACGGTCTTTTCCTTGTCTTCAGTATAATAGAAGTAAAGTTCTCTCACGATGGGATAGATGTGCCTGCGTCCGGTCTGCATGTTGGGATAGACGAAGTGCCGGTTGTCGTATGCCACTTTCACGGCACGCACGTTTTTGTTGATATACGCCATTCCCACGTATCCTATCGCCCCTTTTGTCTGGCTCACAGACTGTATCACCGCTCCAGTGGCAGGCATTGACAGTACGCCAGCCATGTAGTTTTTCTCTTTCAGGACACTCGTCTTGAAAAACTCGTACGTGCCGGATGAAGTCTCGCGCGAATATACAATAATCTTAAGATCCGGACCGTATTTCCCCGTAACATGGTCTTTCACCTGTTTCCAGTTGGTCACCTTTCCGCGGAATATAGCCTCAAGCTGTGAGCGTGTAAGGTGCGTCACCGGATTAGACGGATTCACAATCACAGCCAGCGCGTCGTATGCCACGACAGCCTCTTTGAGTTTTTTACCGCCGCGCCCGAATTTTATCCTTTCATTGAATTTCACCTTCCGGGATGCCATCGCGATGTCTGTCGTCCCGTCGAGCAGGGATGATATGCCCACTCCGGTGCCTCCTCCGGTGACGGTTATGCTTGAGTTCCTGTTTTCATTCATAAAGCATTCAGCCGCTTCCTGCGACACAGGCAGCAGCGTGTCGCTGCCTTTTATTTTCTGTGCATTGGCTGTAGCGCAGAGCAGCAATGTGAAAATGATAAGAGATAGTCTGTACTGTTTCATAATGTCAGTTTGATTATTCGACCGCTAAGTAAGGGCTTTGTCTTTTTATCCGTATTACAACGGTGATACAATTGTGTTACATATGTTCGATATGACGTGTTTTATCATACGGAAACCGTATTGTAACAATTCTGT
>OQVI01002845.1_pt1 | contig 10740 bp, 7 predicted proteins | sample 1691651 | NCBI WGS metagenome assembly OQVI01 (sample SAMN03418287, study PRJEB22391) | human gut metagenome | biome: human-gut; feature: organic feature; material: feces | host: Homo sapiens | place: Italy | collected 2013-04
ACATGACCAGCGGCAGCAGCATATTCAGGCCCAGCTGGGTCAGCCAGACAAGATCCTCCAGTGCCTTATACCAGCCCTTCAACCTGCGTTTCCTCCCTGTGTGATGTGCCTTTGCAAAAGCCAGATTCTGGATTCTTTGCCAAGGATTTGCAGTCAGCAAAAAATCTTATAACGATAGTATAATTCAAACCGGCCGTTTTTTCAATCAATTTTCCACTGTTTTCTAGTAAAATTTCATAGTTTGTTCACACTAATGCCGTAACTGTACGCCCTGTATGGAGTTTGTGCGTCTGCGGGCGCATCAATACCAAAAGTTTGATGGATCTGTTGTGCAGAATGCAAAAAAAACGGGCGAACCCTCTCAGGCGCTGACGCGCCAGCTCTCCCGAAGGGCGAGCTTTTATGCATCTTTCGGGCAGCACAAATAAAGCTCCCCCTTTCGGGGGAGCTGCTGAGCGAAGCGAAGCTGAGAGGGTCACACAAAAAAGCCGCCCGGCTCTTTGGGAACCGGGCGGCAGCCGTTATGTAGTTTTCAGGATATTACCAGAGGTTTGCGGTCTCGTTGTACAGTCCCTCGTAGCTCTTGGCGGAGACATCCCAGCTGAAATCGCACTCCATGCAGTGGTGCACGAGGTTCTTCCAGTTCTCCTTGTCATAGTAAGCATTCTGTGCGTTGCAGCAGGCCACATACAGCTCGTGGGCATTGTAGCCCGCAAAGGTGAAGCCGTTGCCCTCACCCATGGTGCTGTCGTGGATGGAGTCGCGCAGACCGCCGGTCTCGCGGACGATGGGAGGCGTGCCGTAGCGGCAGGCCACCATCTGTGCCAGACCGCAGGGCTCGCTCTTGGAAGGCATGATGAAGGCATCTGCGCCTGCGTAGATCTCCTGCGACAGGGCCGGCTCGAAGCCGATGTAGGTGCCAACGCGGCCCGGGTGGCGTGCGCACAGGTCGGAGAAGAAGTTCTCGTACTGGCTCTCGCCGCTGCCCAGAATGACCAGCTCGATGCCGCGGTCCACCAGACCATCGGCGATGCTCTGCACCAGATCAAAGCCCTTCATGCCGACCATGCGGCTGACCATGGCAAAGACGGGGCTGCCATCCTTGTTCAGGCCGAACTTATCCTGCAGGGCTTCCTTGCACTTTGCCTTGCCCTCTTCAAAGTTGGTGATGTCGTAGTTGAAGGGGATGTTCTTATCCGTAGCGGGATCGTTGGAATCGGTATCGATGCCGTTCAGGATGCCGCACAGCTTGTACTGCTTCTCGCGCAGCAGAGCGTCCAGACCATAGCTGAACCACGGGTCGAGGATCTCCATGGCATAGGTGGGGCTGACAGTGGTGATCTTATCGGCAGTCTCGAAAGCACCCTTCATGAAGTTTGCGCAGCCGTCGTACTCTACGATGTGCTGGTCGCGGCGGCCGATGCCGCAGGTGTCCTCCAGAATGTCGGTGCCGTACTTGCCCTGATAAGCGATATTATGGATGGTGAAGATGGTCTTGATGCGGTTGAACTTATCCAGATGGCGATAGTACAGGTTCAGGTACACCGGCACCAGAGCGGTCTGCCAGTCGTTGCAGTTGATGATATCGGGGGTGAAATCGATGTAGAACAGGGTCTCTAAAACGGCGCGGGAGAAGAAAGCGAAACGCTCGCCGTCATCATAGAAGCCGTACAGGCCGCGGCGCTTGAAGTAATACTCGTTGTCCAGGAAGTAGTAGGTCACACCGTTCCGCTCGGTCTTGAACAGGCCGCAGTACTGGCTGCGCCAGCCCACGGGGACGGAATAATTGGTCACGTACTCCAGCGTATCACGGAACTTCAAATCGCCGTACAGGGGCATAATGACGCGGGCATCCACGCCGTCCTTGACCAGAGCCTTGGGCAGGGCACCCGCAACGTCGGCCAGACCGCCAGACTTTGCAAAAGGGGCAGCTTCCGAAGCAGCATACAGGATTCTCATAGGATCGCTCCTTCCATATAGTGGGATATTTTCGTTCTCCCCCACCGCCCTTGCAGGCAGCACGAACCATTTTTACAAAAGAGCAGGCGGGGGCACACAGATGCCCCCGCCCCTCTCAAGAGGGGCTACCGGGGAGGAAGCCGCCCCTATGGATAACTCAGTAAAATCAGACGGTGTGCTTCTTCTGCACGTACACCGGGAAGCTCTCGGTGCCGGACAGCTTCTTGCCGGCAGTGATCTTCACGTTCTTATCGGTAACAACGCAGTCCAGCTCGGCATTGGCTTCCACAACGGTGTCCTGCATGAGCACGCAGTTCTTGACGACGGCACCCTTCTTGACCTTGACGCCGCGGAACAGCACACAGTTCTCCACTGTGCCTTCGATCACGCAGCCGTCGGCCAGAATGGAATCGGTCACCTTGCAGCCCGGCACATAGCGGGTGGGGTTGTCGTCACGGATCTTGGTGTAGACCGGGCTCTTCTTGGGGAACAGCTTTTCCAGATTTTCGTCATCGGTCAGCTTGAGGTTCTCGTCGAAGTAGCTCTTCATGTCACAGACATGTGCCACATAGCCGGTGTACTCCAGAGCGTGGATGTTCAGGATGTTGACATTGTGGGCCAGAATATCGCGCTCGAAGTAGATCAGGCCGCGGGAGGTCGCATCCCGGACCAGCTTGAGCAGGGTCTCGCGCTCCAGAACATAGATGTTCAGGTCAAGGTTCTGCACGCCGGGGCGGTAATCGTTGAACAGCAGCTCGGTCACACGGCCGTCGGCATCAACGGTCAGGGTGTAGTTGTCATTCTTGCGGCCCTCGGGGATCTCGGTCTTCTGGTAAGCGACGGTCACATCGGCACCGCTTGCCTGATGAGCAGCCAGCAGAGCGTTGAAGTCGTAGTTCAGGGCAACATTGGCGTCGCTCATAACCACGTACTTTTCCTTCTGGTTCTCCAGGAAGTTCATGATGGAGCCCAGAGCTTCCACACGGCCGGAATAGATGCGCACGCCCTTCTCAGCGAAAGGCGGCACGATGTTCAGGCCGCCGTGACGGCGGGCCATATCCCACTCACGGCCGGTGCCCAGATGATCCATCAGGGAGTGGTAGTTCTTGCGCACCACGATGGAGACATTGGAGATACCGCAGTTTGCCATGCTGGACAGAACAAAGTCCACCATACGGTAGCGGCCCGCGAAGGGGATCGAAGCCATTGCGCGCTCGGTCACCAGCTCGGGGACGGTATTATCATAACTGTTGGGGAAAATAATACCCAACGCATTGGTGTTCTGGCTCAGCATACTTCCATACCCTCCTTGACGGATTCAAAGACTTTGGCACCTTCCTTGACGGTTGCGCCTGCGCCGACGGTCAGGCCGGTGCCCACATGGGCAATGGGGCCATCGCCGCCCACTCGTGCACCTGCACCGACCACAACATCCTCCGCCAGGATGCAGCGCTTGACAACAGCACCAGCCTTGACCACAACGCCGTCCATCAGGACTGCGTCCTCAACGGTAGCGCCCTCTTCCACAACAACGCCTGCGCTCAGCACAGAGTGATGCACATTGCCGTAGATCTTGCAGCCCTCCGTGACGAGGGAATCCTGCACCACAGCGCGGGGGCCGATCTTCTGCGGAGGCAGGACCGGGTTGCGGCTGTAGATCTTCCACTTCTCGTCAAAGATATCGATGCCGGAGTTTTCGGGGTCCAGCACTTCCATGTTGGCTTCCCACAGGCTGTCGATCGTGCCCACGTCACGCCAGTAGCCGGCAAAGCGGTAGGCGTACATCTTGCGGCCGTCGCGCAGCAGGGCGGGGATGATGTTCATGCCAAAATCGTTCTTAGAGTTGGGGTCTGCTTCGTCCTCTTCCAGATACTTCTTCAGCACATCCCAGTTGAAGATGTAGATGCCCATGGAAGCCAGATTGGACTTGGGTACCGGGGGCTTCTCCTGGAACTCAGTGATGCGGTCGTTCTCGTCAGCCACCATCAGGCCAAAGCGGGAAGCTTCCTTCCAGTCCACTTCCATAACAGCCACAGAGAACTCTGCGCCCTTTTCCTTGTGGAAGCGCAGGAAGTCGGCATAGTCCTGCTTGCAGATCTGGTCGCCGGACAGGATAATCACATACTCGGGATCGTAGCTGTCGATGAAGCCAATGTTCTGGTAGATGGCGTTTGCAGTGCCCTTGTACCAGTCGGTACCCTTTGCCTGCTCGTAGGGCGGCAGGGTGTGCACGCCGCCGTGCAGACGATCCAGATCCCAGGGCTGGCCATTGCCGATGTACTCGTTCAGCTTCTGGGGCTGATACTGGGTCGCGATGCCAACGGTGTCGATGTTGGAGTTCACGCAGTTGGACAGCGGGAAGTCCACGATGCGGTACTTACCGCCGAAGGACACTGCGGGTTTTGCCGTTTTCTGTGTCAGCGCGTACAAGCGCGAGCCACGTCCACCGGCAAGGATCATTGCCACAATTTCTTTTGCCATAGCTTTATTCTCCCCTTTAACATTAACATTTCCGTTGTTCGGAAATGAGCGTCAACATGTGCGGTATGGGTCGGCCGAAGTGCCGGGTCATTCCTTGGGCTCCTTCGGTTTGCGGGTGCGTTTTGTGGGTGCTTTTTCCGCCTTGGGTTCTGCCTCTGCCTTGGGCTTGCGGCCGCACTTTTTGGGTGCTTCCTCGGCCTTTTCCGGCTCAACCTTTGCCTTGCGGGCGGTCTTTTTCACCGGCTTTTCCTCTGCAGCGGCAGCTTCTGCCTTGGGCTTGCGGCCCGGCTTCTTTACCACCTTTGCTGCAGCTTTCTCCGCAGCGGTCTTTGCCTTTTTGGCTGCGGTCTTTTTTCCCGCCTTATCGGTCTTGTCCGCTGCGGCCTTGCGGGTACGCTTGGTGGGCACTTCAAAATACAGGGTGCTCATGGGCGGCAGGGTGATGGTGATGCTCTGCTCAAACCCGTGCATCGGCTTTTTGTGGGTGCGCACGGCCTTGTTGTGGACTGCGCCGGAACCGCCGAACTCTGCATCGTCGCTGTTCAGGATCTCCTTGTAAGAGCCTGCCACCGGTGCGCCCAGCGTGTAGCCCTCGCGCAGGACGGGGTTGAAGTTGCACACCACAAGGATCTGCTTGCCGGAAGTGTCCTTGCGCAGGAAAGCGATAACACTCTGCTGCGAGTCATCCGGCACGATCCACTGGAAGCCCTCCCAGCTGTAATCCACCTGCCAGAAGGCGGGATGCTCCTTGTAGAAGGCGTTCAGGGTCTTGACGTAGGTCTGCAGCTCGGTGTGCTTATCGTAGCCCAGCAGCATCCAGTCCAGCGGCTTTGTCTCGTTCCACTCGGCGAACTGGCCGAACTCCTGACCCATGAACAGCAGCTTCTTGCCCGGGTGGGCCATCATGTAGCCAAAGAAGGTGCGCAGGTTTGCAAACTTGGCGTCGTACTCGCCGGGCATCTTGTTGATCAGGCTGCCCTTGCCGTGCACCACCTCATCGTGGCTGATGGGCAGCACAAAGTTCTCGCTGAAGGCGTAGAAGAAGCTGAAGGTGACCTTGTTGTGGTTGCCGGAACGGAAGAGCGGGTCAGTCTTCATGTAGCTGAGCATATCGTTCATCCAGCCCATGTTCCACTTGAAGTTGAAGCCAAGGCCGCCGTCCGAAGCAGGCTTTGTGACCATGGGCCATGCAGTGGATTCTTCCGCGATCATGTACTTGTGGGGGTGACGGCCCAGCACGGTGTCGTTCAGCTTGCGCAGGAAAGCAACAGCCTCCAGATTTTCCTTGCCGCCGTTCTTGTTCGGCTCCCACTCGCCCTGCTTGCGGTTATAGTCCAGATACAGCATGGATGCCACCGCGTCCACGCGCAGACCGTCGATATGGTACTGCTCCAGCCAATACAGTGCGCTGGAGATCAGGAAGCTCTGCACCTCGCTGCGGCCGAAGTCGAACACCATGGTGCCCCACTCCTTATGTTCGCCGCGCTTCGGATTCGGGTCCTCGTAGCAGGCTTCGCCATCAAAGTTGTACAGGCCGAACTGATCCTTCGGGAAGTGAGCAGGCACCCAGTCCATGATCACACCGATGCCGGCGGCATGGAGCTTATCCACAAAGGCCATCAGGTCCTTGGGGGTGCCGTAGCGGCTGGTGGGTGCAAAATAGCCGGTGACCTGATAGCCCCAGCTGCCGTCAAACGGATATTCCATGACCGGCAGCAGTTCCACATGGGTATAGCCCATCTCTGTGATATACGGGATCAGCTCGTCTGCCAGCTCGGAATAATTGTAGGGCTTGCCGCCCTCCTTCATCTTCCAGCTGCCGGCGTGCATCTCGTAAATATTCATCGGGCTGTTGATCACATCAGCCTTTTTCTGTGCTGCCTGCCATGCATCATCGTGCCACGCAAAACCACTGATATCGTAGACCTTGCTGCCGTTGGACGGGCGGGTCTCGGCGTGGAACGCATAGGGATCGGCCTTATAGACCAGATCACCTGCGCGGGTGGTCACGCAGTATTTATAAACATCATATTCCTTCATGCCCGGGATGAACAATTCCCATACGGAATCGCCATCCACCTTGCGCATCGGGTGGCTGCCCGGCTTCCAGCTGTTAAAGTCGCCCACCACGCTGATGGCTACAGCATGGGGTGCCCACACGCGGAACACCACACCTGCTTCACCGGCACGTGTTTCCATGTGTGCGCCAAAGTAGCGGTATGCTTCACAGTTATTGCCCTGTTTGAACAAATACACCGGCAGGTCCGATGCATTGCTCTGGATCTTCTCCTCGGTCGGTTTCATAGACTGCTCCTCCCCGTACAGATGCACAAAGCGCACCTGTAGCTTTTTACCCTTTTATATTAAAGAATTTCGGTCTGTTTTTCAAGAGTTTCGCCGCATTTTACTGTAAAATTTACCATAATCTTTTCATTGATATTTTTCTCTTATATACATACCCGCTAAATTTTTGCAAATTTTATGGTGAATCCTGCCAATCTGACAATAAAAAAGAGCCTCTGCGCACCCTCCCAAAAGGAAGGTGTACAGAAGCTCTCTGTTTCTGTTGAAAATTTTCAGTTCCGGTTTCCCCGGTTCTTTTCGGCCTGCTCAGTCCACCACGTAGACGTTCACCTGAATGGCTCCATTGATCACGCTCTCGGCGTAGGTCTCGTAGAACAGGTCCACAAGGATCTGGCCCTTCTGCACGGCAATGCCGGTATCGGTAGCCACCGCATAGCCGTACACGAACTTGCCGTCGGTGGAGGTGATATACAGCTTGGTGCCGTAGGGGATCACATCCGGGTCCACAGCCACAGTGCCGTAGCCCAGACCCAGACCGGAAGAACCCTTGCCGGTCTTGGAATAGTAGCCGGTGGCCTTGCCGGTGAGCACCTTGCTGTAAGAGGCGGGTGCATTGGTGGTGCCGTCCGGGCCGGTCAGCGGGGAGACCGGCGCGCCTGCGCCATAGGTCTTTACGATGTGGTTGGTCGGCTCCACAGTGGTGGTGGAATCCACCACGATGCTGTTTTCCAGCTCGCCGTCCACATAGCGGTCGCGGGTGGTGATCGTCTGCTGGCCTTCCGCACCATGGCGCACCGTGGTGGCGCGGCCGGTGTTGCGGAAATACAGGCTGGTGTAGACGTACTCGGTATCGTAGGGGATGGCCTGCGTCTCCACACGGTCGGTGTAGTCCACGCGGTGCACCGTGATGGTGGAACCTGCGCTCACCAGCTGGTCCAGAGCAGGCTCGGTGTAGTCGTCACCCTCCAGGGTGATACCGGCACGCTTCAGGGCATCCGCCACGGTGCCGAACACCATTTTGACGGGGTACTCCTGACCGTCGGCAGTGATGCTGACGGAGAATGCGCGCTCAATGTTCAGGGCGGCAAGATTGCCGCTGTAGGCCGTGTAATAGACCTGATCGCCCTCTTCGGACTGGATGCCGGAAAGGTTCATAACCTGTGCAGGGTCGGTCTCGGAGGTGAGGATCACCTGCCGGGCACCATTGGAGTCTGTGACGTAGGTCAGCCGCAGATTCGCAGCGGTCACACTGAGTGTAGCCACAAGGCACACGACCATGACACAAAACGCCAGCACACGGGGAGAGACTGCATGCTTGCAGTCAGACAATGCTTTCTTCAATTTTACGGAAGCGATACGAGACAACTCCTCTCTTTTCAAAATTGGCTGCGGCTGCGGACATGTTTTTCATACCCCGGCCGCCCGGACTGCGGGGCGGGCAGAAGCCATCTGGCCCCACAATCAAATACGATGCCCTCTTTTTGGTAAAATCGAGCATCGTATATAATTTGGACTCCGCTGCGGAGGGTGCAGTTACCCTCCCGGCCCGGACCCCATCTGCCCGCGCCGCGCCGTATATAAGACGGCTTTTTACTTCATCCAGATAAATTTTAAACGCTGCAACGTCTGTTGGTTCCGTTGAGCGGCTCTTATTTTACCAGTCCAATGGCCATTTGTCAAATCACCTTCTCATACTTTGTTAGTTTTTTGACGTTATTTTTTGTGCAACTTTAACATTGTTTTCTCCAAAATATTGTTTTTTCGGTTATTTCCTTCCGATTTTCGACCTGTTTTCTGGGGTGTTTTGTTCACGAATTTTTAACATTTATTTTGGACTTTTTGCACCGGAAACTGCACTTTCGGGTTCGTTTTCCCATACGGCAAGCGGCCAAAAATCGCTGGTTTTCCGTACGAAGCCACCTCTTTTTTATCCCATTTTTCACCCACAAAGAACTGTGCGAATTACCCATGAAAAGCGCCTTCCGGCAAAATGCCGAAGCACAGAAATTTGTGCAGCAAAAGACCACACTGGCAGCTGCCGGGCAGCGGCTGTACAATCAAACAAAAAACAGAAAGGAAGGTTTTCAAGTGAACATCAAGATCATTCAAAGGCAGTGCGGCGGCACTGAATTTCTGTCCCAGCCGCACCGCCTGCACCTCGGTGCACAGAACGCTGCCGGTGTGGACGAGCTGTGCTTCACGCTGCCGGAAGCATGGGCCGGGTGCACCGTTGCGCTCTACCTGCGCCGCAGCGACGGCACCCTGCTGGCACCGGTCTCACTGGACACGCAGCACTGCGTCACCGTGGACCGCCGCCTGACCGGAAGCACCGGCGGACAGTGGATGCTGGCAGCCATCGATGCCAGCGGCTACGCCGCCTATACCCGGCCCGGCAGCTACGACACCTACGCCATCCTGCCCACCGACGGCGGCGTGGAAGAGCTGCCGCCCTCGCAGTATGAGCAGTTCGTGGCGCGTGTGCTGGAAAGTGCCAGTACCGCTTCCACCGCCGCGCAGCGTGCCGCAGCCAGTGCTGCAAGCACGGCATCCAATGCGGCACAGGCCCAGACCGCGGCACAGCGCACCAGCGCCGACAGTGCCGCTGCATCCCGCTGTGCAGCCCGTGCCGAGGCTGCTGCCGCACGGGCAGAGGAGCTGGTGCCTACCGACGGTCAGGTAGTGAGCGTGAACGGCAAAAGCGGCATCGTAAAACTGACGGCGCAGGATGTGGGGGCGCTTCCCTGCCCGGCAGTTCCGGTCTCCGGCCAGCTGCTTCGGGTGCTGAGCGTGGACCCCAACACCGGGGCCGTGTTGACCGATACTGCCGCCATGCCGGATCTGTCGCCCTATCTGCGCAGCAGCACGGTGCCCACGGCTTCGGCCCCCGGCGCAGTGCGGGTGGACCCCGCCTGCGGCATCAACGTGCGCAGCGACGGAACCCTGATCACCGCACCAGCTGCCCGCGAACAGCTGGACAGCATGACGGATGCACTTCTGCCGCTGACCGCAGCCCTGCTGCCTTATGGCGTGAAGAAGGCTCTGACCACCGCCGCAGCCGCCGGGGAATGGACCGCTGCCGAAAAGGCAAACGCCCTGCGCACCTTCGGTGCCGATTTTTCTTCCTATTATACAAAGGAAGATGTCGATGCTCTGCTGGCCGCACCCAGCTCCGCTGCCTACCCGGTGGGCAGCATCTACCAGAGCACCGACCCTACCAGCCCTGCCGCCCTGTTTGGCGGCACATGGGAGCAGATCGCATCGGAGCGCGTGCTGATGGGTGCCAGCAGTAGCCACGCAGCGGGCACCACAGTAAAGGCCGGACTGCCGAACATCACAGGCTCTTTTGTCGCGGATGTAAAAAAGGGTGAACATAAGGTATCCGGCGCATTCACTGCCGGCAACGTGATCGCATCTACGGGCGAATACAATTCCTTTTCTGATGTATATAAGTTCAGTCTGGATGCATCCAAGTCTAATGCCATCTACGGCCGCAGCGCCACCGTGCAGCCTGCCGCCTACTATGTGCACATCTGGCGGCGCGTGGCCTGAGAAAGGAGGTTTTGAACCATGAAGATCATTGACGAGAACGGTGCAGCCATTGAAAACCCTGACCTGACGCTTGGGTATCTGGTGGACGACACCGAGCCAGTGGAGCACCCCGCCGTGGAAGGCGTGGAGGAAGTGAGCCACTACGAGACCGTAACGGAGTATCCCGGCGGCGGCAGGGATGTGCGGAAGGTCATCGACGTGCCGGGCGTGCCTGCGCAGGCCACATGGACCGAACAGGTGCCGGTGCAGAGATACATCCGCTATACGGAAGAAGAATTGGCCGCGCGGGAAAAAGAGCGCCAGCAGGCCGAGGAAGCAGCCCGTCTGCCCGAGACGATCGCCAGCCTGACCTGCCAGCTGACCGACCTGCAGCTGGCCCTGTGTGAACTGTACGAAGACTAACTATTAAAAGTCAAGCCCTAAAATGAAAAAATCCGCCAACCATCC
>OQVI01002851.1_pt1 | contig 10727 bp, 6 predicted proteins | sample 1691651 | NCBI WGS metagenome assembly OQVI01 (sample SAMN03418287, study PRJEB22391) | human gut metagenome | biome: human-gut; feature: organic feature; material: feces | host: Homo sapiens | place: Italy | collected 2013-04
CGTTACTTTATCTTTTGCCTGGTAGAATCCGTAGATTCGTTGCAGATAAGGAAATTCAAGAGTAGGAACACTGGCCGTCCAGTCGCCGCCATCCGATACGATCAGTTGTGGACGAGGAGCAAAAGTAGCGGCTAATTCCGCATTACAGGTTCCTCCTGCAGATAGTTGAATAGGCATTCCGCTTTCGCAGGGACAGCCACCGTCGAAGTGAGAAGCCAGGCTCACCACCGGAGCTGAAGCGGTGAAACGATCATCCAATACGCTCAACAATACAGTATGGGTACCTCCACCCGAACCGCCATTCGTACCGATACGGCTGGTATCAATGTCCTTACGGGAAGCAAGCATGTAGTCAAGAATCAGTAAGCCGTTCATTGCCTGAATAGTGTGCGCCGCACTACTACGGTGTGCCGCACTGCCCACTTGCAAAGCCGACTCTCCCCATCCGAACAAATCATAGTCTACACAAACAGCTCCCATGCGTGCTAAAGTTCCCATACGTTGTTGTTGGTCTTCCCGATAACGTCCGCCACCAAAATGTCCGTTAGGGCAGATTATCAACGCATGTTTTCCTTTCGATTGGGGCGTATAGATAGAACCGCAAACGTATAACCCGGGAAGTGTTTCAAGTGCGAAATTCTGCACGGTATAGCCATCAAACTTACGTATCTTTGAAAGAATAGGTTTGGATTTGACACATTGAGCCAACAAAGTATCAATACCTAAACGCTGACGTACCTCTTTTTTCAGAGAATCGGCACGAAGTTGAAAAGACTGTCGGTCTGTATAGAGTGTATTCAGATAAGCCAGCATATTCTCTCCGTCTGCATCTGTACGACGTGGATACTCGTATGCTTTCAGCTTATACATATTTCCTTTCTGCTTAACAAATTTATAATCGAAAGGTGCCAATACATTCGTCAAGGATTCTTCCACGGAATAAGGACGAATACGGAAATCGGCATAAGGCAGCTGGATTTTACAACACTTGAGCTGGTCAGAACCTTTGGACCTTATCGGGTTATTCAGGATATGACCCTGAAGTATCTATACGTTCTGGTGCTTTGACCCCGGGATTGGACTATTCTGCATATCCTCGTGCTTATGCAGTGAACTTTGGTGTGACTTTAGGTTTCTGATATGAATAGATTTGAAAAAATAGATATTATGAAAATGATAAAATATACTTTCCTTTCATTAATTGCAGCTTCAGTGATGTCGTCCTGTAATTTTTTGGAAAAGGAACCATATAAAATTACTCCTGAGAATTACTTTACAAATGAAACGGAAGCCAGTAATTTCTTGACAGGAGTGTATGCGACCATCGGACAGTCCACTTTTTATGGTGGTGATTACTATTTGCTTGCAGCGGGCGACGATTTAAGTTGCTATGCAGGTTCTACAGGCCGTATTGCTACTTCTGGTATTATTTGTAATAACGCAACCTCAAGTGACCCGGCAACTACAGGACTTTGGTTTACTTTGTATAACGGCATTGAGCGTGCCAATATGTTTTTGGAGAAGATAGACGCTGTTCCTGATATTTCGGAAGATAAACGTGCTCAATTTAAGGCAGAGGCTCGTTTCTTGCGTGCTTTCTACTATTTTAATTTGGTACAAAACTGGGGAGATGTGCCTTTGAAAATGGAGTCTACCTACTCTTCTCAAAGTGTAAATAATAAGGATATTGCGCGTACACCTAAAGACGAGGTATATGATTTCATTGTCAAAGAAATGGAAGAAGTGTCCGATTCTGAAACAGGTGGACTGCTTTCTGCGGCAGAATTGAGTTATCTGCCCGGAAGGGTTTCGAAATCAGCTGCATGGGGTATTCTTGCAAGAGTTTATCTTTTCTGGGCTGGTGAACATTACAGAGATAATCTTCCTGCTCCGAGTAATGTGAATGAACTGTTTGAACGGGCAAGTTTCTTTGGACAGAAGGTTAGAAATGAAGGTGGTCATGGGCTAGCCGATAATTATTGGCAAGTCTTTATCGATATGTGCTCAGATAAATATAATACTACTGCGAAGGAAAGTATCTGGGAAGCAGAGTTTGCTGGTGATGGAACCGGAGACGTACGTGCAGAGGGTAGAACCGGTAATACAATTGGTTTGATTTGTGGTGATTTCTCCTCAAAAACCAATGTAGTAGGAAAAAATGATCCGGGTTATTCTTATGGTTTCATTTGGGCTACTCCTAAACTTTATAAATTGTATTATGAAAATGGGGATGAAGAACGTTTTTATTGGAATTTAGCTCCGTTCTCATATCGTTCTTTTGATAATAATGTGGGAATTGTTAGTCGTCTGTTCACTAATCAGAAGGATTATAATTATGTGATGAGTACATACGGTAAGGTTTCTTATTCTTATGGTACGGCTGAAAAATACGATAGTAAACTTGAGCAGGAATGTGATGTATATCGCTATGAAACAGGTAAGGAGCAAAATCTGGATGTAACTCGCATGGATTTGTGCTGTGGAAAATATCGTCGTGAATATGAAACAGCGTCAAAGAAAAACAAAAACAATACAGCAATAAACTTCCCGATATTGAGATATTCGGATGTCTTGCTGATGATTGCAGAGGCTGAAAATGAATATAATGGAGCTCCGACTGATTTGGCAAAGGAATGTTTGAAAGAAGTTCGTAACCGTGTGGGATTGTCCATGCCGGCTGATATTGATTCACAGGAAAAATTCCGTGAGGCTGTTAGAAATGAACGTGCCATGGAGTTGTGTTTTGAATACACACGTCGTTATGACCTGATACGTTGGGGTGAATATATCGATGCAATGAATGAAATGAGTCGTGTGGCTCTTGAGAATGACAAACAGTGGAGTTGGGGAAAACAAACTTCACCTTTCTTTTCAATTCCTTCTTCATATAATTATCTTCCTATTCCGGATAGTGAGATAAGTGTAAATAAGCTAATTACAGAAAATAATCCGGGATGGTAATTTAAAATTAGAAAATGACGAGTTATGAAAGTATATAAATCATTGATATGTGGAATATTATCTTTGGCTTTTCCCTCATGCCAAGAAACGCTGTTTGAGGATTTGGATAGTGCTTCAGTAGATGTGGTAACCAATGATAATGTAAAATATGAGGGAAATATTCTTACTGTAAAGAAAAATACCCCAGTAGATTTTCAGTTAAATGGTAATCCGGACTATATAACGTTTTATAGTGGTGAGTTTGGACATCAATATGCTTATGTAGATAAGACAGAATATGATGTTGAGGATATAGAGAAGATGACTTTTTCATTTAGTTTATGGTCTCAATATGGTTATTATGACAGAGGAGTGAAAGGACGTCTTAAAGTTTATTATTGTGCAGGAGAAGACGAAACAACAGCTTTCCCAGGTTTGAGTAAAGGAGACTTTGAGGCGGATTCTATATTGGTAGAAACGTTCCCGAACTGGAAATTATTGACAAATGATGAGGAGCTGATTACCAGCAGTACACACAGTAATAGTAGTAGTGCGGGGGCTTTTTCAGTTGACATTCCTACTGATTTTTATAATAAAAAATTGACTTTGGCCATTGTCCGTAATCCTCAGAACCAGTTGGTGGGAGAAGAATATGAGAATTTAGAAGGTAAAAAGGAAACAGCTCTTCAGTCAACCTTTAATTTTCAGGATATGAAAATTGTGACAACGTTGAAGAATGGAACTAGTGTGACTACATACGCGTCAGCATTTGGCTTTACTCCTTTAAATATGAAGAATAAAACTTATTTTGAGGATTTAGAGGATAGTCAGTTTGATATGCCAGCTGATTTGGAGTATGGTTCTGTCTCAGGAAATGTAAGTGGATATTGGAATCTGTCTTCCATAGCTAGTGGCACATTTTCTATTCGCGGATGTGCGGTAAATGGTTTATGGCGTTATAATTGGCTTGTGTCTGATTATATAAATCTGTTGAGCAAACCTGTGGCCGATGTAGGAGTTAAGGTGAAGGATATATCTCAGAGTTCGAGTGCTTATACATACACCTATAGCAATGTGGGTACCTATCGGGCTACTTTTGTTCTGAATAATTCAAATTACGAAGAGTCTCAACAGAAATTGTGTGAGTTCATTGTGAATGTCGTTGAATAACTTTAAATTACTTATTCTATGAAATATATTAAATCGTATATTTTTCTCACGCTGATGGTAGTGTCTTTGGTGGGATGTAAAGTAGACGACCTGAAAGATGATGTGAACGACCTGAAGGATCGGGTGACATTGATGGAAGAACAGGTTAAACTCTTGAACGATAATGTGGAGGTGTTGTCTTATGTACTTGATCCTCAGCAGAAAACTATTAATGGAGTGAAACCATCAGATGATAATACTCAATTCACCATTACCTTAAGTGATGGAAGTACTATGACGTTGACCGTGGGTAAACCAGGCAAAGTGGAGCAGCCCACAATTTCTGTTGATGAGAACGGCTACTGGGTAGTAAATGGAATTTTTACAGGAGTAAAGGCTGTGGGAGAAGATGGTAAAAATGGTGAGGGTTACCCGGAATTCCGAGTTGAAAAAGGGAAATGGCAGGTTCGCTTTGGTGAAAGTGGATGGTCTGACGTGGCTGGGGGTGATTTAGGTACGGAAACCAGTCTGGGTGACCAGTTCTTTGAGTCTGCTTCGCTTAGTGACGATGGTACTGTTTTTACAATAGTGGGCACGGAGGGTCAGGTATATACATTCCCCGTAGTGGCAAGCCTGGTGTGCGAAATAAATGGGAATGAAACTGTCGTAGAATTTGGTTATGACAGTGTGCGGGAGTTTGATGTGAAAATTTCTGGCGGCGAGCCTTTGGCACCGATTTATCCGGCAGGCTGGCGGGCAGAGCTTACGAAAAAAGAGGCTGCTGACGCAAATGGATATAATTATACATTGACGGTGTATGCGATGTTGTCTTCCCGGGCTGCTACGGCTGATAACACATCTGAAATTGTTGTGCGTGTGAACCAGGGAACTTTGTGGGCAGTAGATAAGCTTCAGGTAGCAATGAGTACTGCGCCTTAAGAAAAGTATGTTCGGTGAAGAATTTAATTTAAAAAGAATCGTTATGAAAAAACATATATTACTATTTTTGAGCATATTCTCCCTTGCCACATTCTCAGGGTGTGACGACCGGGACGAGATACGTGATGACATTAATGCCTTGTCCGCACGTCTGGATGCGTTGCAGGTGGAGTTTGATAAGCTGAACAGCAATATCAATACTTTCTATAACCTGTCGAATGGAAAAACTTATTTCACAAGTTATACGCAGAATGAGAATGGAGATTATACCCTGAAACTGAGTGACGGGACTTCCTGGACAGTGTATGGCGGAATGCCTGAAGGAGAGCTTCCGGTAGTAACTATTAATGACGAAGGAAAGTGGGTGTTCAGCTATAATGGTGAAGTGATTGAACTGAAAGATGAGGCGGGAAATCCGGCTACTGCCAATCCCGTGGATGGAAAGTCCGGCTCGACTCCTAAAATGTCTGTTGACGAAGAGGGCTACTGGTGCTATCAGATTGGAGATGGAGCAGTGCAACGGGTGCCCGGACCTTATAATGTGGCCGAGGTGGATAAGATAAATCCCAGCATCTTCGAAGAGGTAAAGGTGAAAGAGGACAATAATAATAACGTGTTGCAGTTCAAGCCTTACGGCTCCGACAGCTATGTGGAAGTTGCTTTGCTGGGCGGACTGAATATGACGTTTTCAGCCGGCCCTTATACGTTGAGTACTTCTTCTTCTTCTTTGACTCTTAAGGCAACCTTGGAGAAAGTGGCTACTGTAGTGATAAGCCCCACACCTTTTGAAGTGAAATTGACAGATGCAGGAAGTACTGGAAGTAATAATCTTACAATAAGCATTCCTGCCGGAACAACTTTGTCTCCTGATCAATACGACATTTATTTTGAGATATACAATGCCGCCGGCCATCGTCTGGTGAAGAAGTTGACTGTAACTGTGGAATAACTAAAACTGTAAACTTATGAAACTATATAAATCATTATTGTTCGGCTTGTTGATGTGCGGCTTTGCGGCATGCGACACAACCGATTTGGAAAGAGACATTAATTCGCTGAAAGACCGTGTGGAGGATTACGAAGCACAGGTGCAGAAGCTGAATGACGATATGAACATCATCCGTGTGCTGCTGGACGGAAACAAAACCATCACCAGCTACTCATTCGATGGGGCGAACTATACCCTGACATTGAGTAACGGAGAGACGCTGACTTTGACTCAGGGAGTTATGGGTGCCAATTACCCTTCTATTACAATAGGGGAGAATGGAAACTGGATTATCGCTGGTGTGGATTCGGGTGTAAGGGCAGAGGCAAAAGACGGTGAAGATGCGCCTTATACTCCGCAGTTCAAGATTGAAAATGAAAACTGGTGCGTGAGTCTGGACGGAGGCGCCACGTGGCAGAACCTTGGGGTAAAGGCTACGGGTACGGCATCCGGCACCAGCCCGATTTCCAGCGTGATGCCTGCAACTGATGGTAATTCTATTACGATAACCCTTGCTGGTGGCAAGACCTATACCATTCCTGTAGTCAAGGATTTGGTATGTGAAATTACCGAACCCGAACTTGCTGACGGTGAAATGTGGTATATTGCTTGTGGCGCTACTGAAAGATTGAATGTCAACGTAAATATTCAGGCAGGTGATATTATTCGTCCGGTAGTTCCTGCGGATTGGAATGCGAAAATAACAACTGATTATTCTAATATGTCGGGTATACAAACTTTGGAGGTAGAGGTGACAGCTCCGACTACTGCAAGTAAGTGTGTGGTAACCATGGAAGTGAACCGTGGAGTAAATACTATTACGGATGAGATTGTGGCGAGAACTGAAATAGCAAATTATTGGGATGAATACCAGGCAGGTCTGGATGTTGTGGTTGGTGATCCGGATGGTGTCCACATGGTGATTAATAAGAAGAATATTAATTTGACCGTAAAGCATATAACGAGTTCTTCATCTGCTGATGACAAGAATATTGGTGCGGATGGTATTTATTTTGTGGACAGTGATGTAACGGACGTTTCGCATACAAGATTTGGATTAAAAAATCTGATTATCATAGGAACTGATGTTGATACGCAATCTAAGTTGGCTATAAAGTCAAACGGAGGAGATCATCAATATTTCAATTTAGGAAAGGACGGAGGAATAGGATTGGCCTTGAAGAATATAGAGATGGATTTTTCAACCTATACACAAACTTATGTGGTCAATGCCGGGAATGTAGAATCTAACCTTGATTATGTGGTATTCGATCAGTGTAAAGCTGCTTTCCCAAATACAGATAATAAGGCATTCAATGTGATTAATTTATCAGGAAAGGCTAATATACACATCAAGAATATTGTATTTTATGGCAACAGATTTTCCTTCCTTCCATCAACCGGAAATATCAATTTGGTGAATATAACTTCACCTGCTGCTGGAACGAAATTTTCTGGATATGAAAGCTTCACATGTAGTAATAATGTGCTCTATGCTTCTCAGTCGGATCAGGGAATTTCTGGTTTCTCTTTGTTGCAGGCAAATCTGGATGAGACCAAATTGGATGCCATCTACAGCCTGTCTGTCAATCACAATACGTTTGTGAATCTTTTCTCTAAGAATGCGATGATGAGAACGAGGGCTGTAAATGTAGTTTCCAATGCCAATCTGATGTGGAATGATTATGATAATGCCGATTCCCGTTCCTGGCTATACTTGACGAAACGGGCTGATGAAGCCGTAGAATTAGGACAGTTGGAATTGACAGGTAACACAGTTTATGACCAGACAGCAAATAAAAAGAACTGGATTGTGATACATGACAGAGGTTATAGACCGGAGAATCATGCTGATTACACCTTCAATTATCTGGACGCAAATCCGTTCGACGGGGGTACCTTTGACATTACCAATGGAGTCTTCAAGGTTTCTGCAGGTTATGAAGGGATAGGCGCTTCGCTGGATTAGTCTTATTGAGAAATAGGTTTTAACCCGTATTCAGATGGTGTTTAAACACCATTTAAACACATCTGAATACGTATAAAAATATAATATCATGAAAAAACTAAATATTGGAATAACTCTTTTAGCTTCTTTGTTCTGGTTTTCCTGTTCAGACGAAGAAGTGACAGAACCGGTTGTCATTCCGGAACAGCCGGAAGAAGTAGCAAGTTTGTTGCAGCAATATAATACCAATGTGGCAGCACTTCAGTTGATGGCTGAAGGAGATGTTAATATTGTAGACTATACGGAAGATGGCGAGTCTGGATATAAGTTGACATTGGACAATAATTGGATGGTGGGGGCTTCCAGTTCTGCTGAGGTGGACAACGATATTCCGGTAATGGGAATTAATGAAGCCGGATATTGGGTATATCAGTTGAACGGTACACAAGTGGAACTGACAGACGTGAGTGGTAATGCGGTTCCCGCTTTGAGAAAGACAGGAAAAGGAGTGTTTACTCCGCAGATTGCATTGGGTGAGGACGGTTGCTGGAAGATGTCTTTGAACGGTGTGCAGTGGAAAAATCTTTCTACTGATGTGGTTCCTTCATTGGAAGCGAAAACGGCTGCCAGCTATTCATTGTTTAAGTCGGCTTCTGTAACGGATGGTGTATTGTCTTTACAGACTGCAGTGGGAGAACTTTCTCTAAATATGGATGCTTCAGCTTCTACTTCAGCTAATGCTTGGAAGAAATTCATGATGAAAGCGGAGGATAATGTGTTGCTGGACTTTTCGTATGCAGGATATATGCATGGCGAAGTGGCTCCTCCCGATGTGATGATAGATTTTGATACTCCGCTGACGGATGCGGCAGGCAATAAATATTACAACGGCTACTTGACCGGTGGGGCACAGGGAAGTGCTATTTATAAGGTATATAATATTGAAGACTATGGAGCCGATGGAAATGATGAGTTTTCTGACCGTCCGGCGCTGATTAAGATTCTGAAAGAAGCGATGGGATGTCAGGAAAGAACTGGTGAAGATGAAGGTAAGACACTAAGATATTATATTGGAGGAAACAAAGCCAATGCAATTATCTATTTCCCTGTAGGAAAGTATATTTTACGTGGAGGGGATGATACAGAAACTATAGAAACTATAGAAACCTTGCGACTGACTATGGGAAATATTATTTTCAAAGGAGCAGGCCGGAATAAGACTACTATTGAAATGGCAGTTAAGAATAATGCAACAGATTCAAGTAAAATGTGGTCGACTCCTAATATGTTGGAATTTAAGCATAATTCAGATTTGAAAGAGTTGACAACTGTGACGGGAGATGCGGAGAAAGGAACATTTTCAATAGAAGTCGCTTCTACTTCAGGGATTAATGTGGGTGACTGGGTTTGCGTGTCATTGGTGAATAATGATCCGGCACTTGTGGCTGAAGAATTGGCTCCTCATGAAACTTCTTCTAATTGGACGGAACTTAATGATAATGGAGTGCAAATCTATGATTATCATCAGGTAAAGCATATTTCAGGCAATACGCTGACTTTTTATGAACCGATTATGCGTAAGATTGAGGCTAAATGGGGATGGAAGGTTAATCAGTATCCACATTATGAAAATGTGGGAGTGGAAGACTTGACGTTCTTAGGACATTCCAAGGATGATTTCAAGCACCATGGCAGCGCGGATGACGACGGTGCCTTCAAGCCCATACAGATGATTCGCCTGACAAACTCATGGATGCGACGGGTGAATTTTGAGAGTGTGAGCGAGGCTCATTCGTTTGTATCGTGTGCCAATGTATCAGCGTATGATATTGAGATTTCAGGCAACAGAGGTCACTCTGCTATTCGTTCACAGGCTTCTTCGCGTGTGTTTATTGGTAAGGTGTATGATCATTGTAACGGATATATAGCTGTGAATTCCGGCGGTAACCAGTTGGGTGACTATATGGAAGGTGCAGGTCAGTATCATGGGTGCGGGGTATCAAAGCAAAGCATGGGAGCTGTTATCTGGAACGTGAGATGGGGAGATGATTCTTGCTTTGAATCGCATGCTACTCAGCCGCGTGCTACTTTGATTGATATTTGCCAAGGTGGTTTTGTGGCATGGAGAGAAGGTGGTGATATGGCACAGTTGCCAAACCATCTGAATGACTTGACAATATGGAATATGACCGCTACCAGAGTGAAATGTGATGATGGTTGGAACAATAAATGGATCTGGTGGGATGACAATAACCAATGGTGGAAGAACATGCCGCCAATCATTGTGGGGTGGAATGGTACTCCGGTTCCATTCGATACGTCTGAAAACCAGATTAAGTATTACGAAAGTCTGGATGCACCGGTGTCACCAAATTCTCTTTATGAAGCACAATTGAAACGACGCCTGGGTTATGTACCGGGCTGGCTTAGTGCCTTGAAATAAGGTTGGTAGTGCATTGTCTTTGTGCTCTTGGGAAGGCTTGGAGTGCAAAGACAATGTCGTTATATGCGGGTAGAATATTTTGTAAAAACACGAAATTTAAAAATCGAGTATCATGAACTTAACACGAAATCTTTATTTGCTTTTTTTGTGTGGAATGTGTATTCCGGCTGTGTATGCAGCCGGTAACATAACGGCAGATGAGACAGTACAGCAGACGGTGAATCAGGATGCGAACGAAACGAAGCTGAAAGAACTTGCAGAGTTTCGTAAGAAATATAAGTTTCCGGAACCGAAGGCTTCTGAGAGTGAGCTGAAGGCTG
>OQVI01002882.1_pt1 | contig 10653 bp, 10 predicted proteins | sample 1691651 | NCBI WGS metagenome assembly OQVI01 (sample SAMN03418287, study PRJEB22391) | human gut metagenome | biome: human-gut; feature: organic feature; material: feces | host: Homo sapiens | place: Italy | collected 2013-04
TAAAAAGCGTATTTCTGACAGTATAAAAGAACAGATGCGTGCCCAGATGAAAAAGGACAGCAGTAAAACATATTTTCTGGATGATGATCAACCGGAATGGGATTTTAAGCAGATTAAGGATGATGCGGATTTTTATATCAGCGACAATGGAGAGTTAACGTTTGTCTTTGATAAGTATGAGGTGGCTCCGGGATATATGGGTCTGGTAGAATTTTCGGTTCCGACAGAGAAGCTTTCAGATATCGTTAAGGATGGATATTTGCAATAAAAATATAAAATATGCATAAAATTTTATAAAACTCGTTGCTTTTTTTGGTACTTATGATATAATGAAACCATGATACTTCTTGTATCAAATACACAGCAAAGGGGTTGGGCATCATGAGAATTACAATTACCGGAAGAAATATCGAACTGACAGAGGGATTAAAGGCAGCGGTAGAGGAGAAGCTTTCCAAACTGGAGAAGTTTTTCGCACCGGATACCAATGTATTTGTTACATTAAGCGTGGAGAAGGAGCGCCAGAAGATTGAGGTAACGATTCCGATTAAGGGACATGTGATTCGTTCAGAGCAGAGCAGCAATGATATGTATGTATCTATCGACTTGGTTGAGGAGGTTATCGAGCGTCAGCTTAGAAAATATCGTACCAAACTTGCGTCCAAGAAGATGAATGTAGCAGAAAATTTCAGCGAGGCATTTATTGACAGTGATGCAGATGAGGATGAGGAGATCAAGATCGTGCGTACCAAGAGATTTGGTATGAAGCCAATGTATCCGGAGGATGCATGTGTGCAGATGGAACTGACCGGACACGATTTCTTCGTATTCCGCAATGCAGAGACAGACGAGGTCAATGTCGTATACAAGAGAAAAGGAAATACATTTGGTCTGATCGAGCCGGAGTGCTAGTTCATAGAAACCGGAGGGCATCCATTGGATGCCCTTTTTTTGTGTAAAATGCATTATTTATACAGTAATAATTTGTGTAAAAAGCATACGCGAATCGCGTCTTTACATCAAATATGTAATAAGATATGATTACATATAGAAACTGACATTGGGGGTTGGTTTTTGATACAAATTCGGGTAGGAAAACAAAAGAAAAAGGAGAAGAAGAAAATTTATACAGAAAATAAAATTGGGCGCTACGTGCAGTTCCTCATAGAGCGGGAAGATTTTTTAGAACTGGTTGCCAGCTGGCTTCTTTCCATAGAGGACGAGCGCATGCAGCTGTTAAGGCAGTTTATTTTTGAAGTGGAGTTATCGGAAACCGAAGAATTAAAAAATGTTTTGTATCAATATGGGAGTTATCTCACAGAGAAAAACTATCTGGAGAGAAAGTTTTTCGAATACATGGCAGAGCTGGTGCGGAAAATGGAACAGAATCGCAGGGCAGCGGCTTTGCCGGCAGCAATAGAATAAAGGGGGAATCCTACCGGAGTTTGTGCAAAAGGAGACTGTAGTGCTGAGCAGTCTCTTTTTTTCTGTACAAGAAGTGCTGGATATTGTTAAAAAAGTGTCTAAAAGAAAATAATATCTTGTGTTAGTCAGGGGCAAACGTATATAATGATACAAAAGGTCTGATGCCGGAAAATAAAAAGGTTCCGGTATCCGAAGGATTATTATTAATGGAAAAGAGGAAAACAGATCATGGATATCATAGTATTAGCAGGTGGGCTCAGCACAGAGCGGGATGTGTCATTTAAGACAGGAAGCATGGTTGCTTCTGCATTAAAAGAAAATGGACACCGGGTGATCTTGCTGGATGTGTTCATGGGTTACAGTGATAAAGAGGAAAATCTGGACGGAATTTTTGACCGTGCGGATGAAATCAGCGTAAAAGTAGATGACATCCCGGAGGTAGCACCGGATCTGGCAGCCGTAAAAGCTTCCAGAAAGGATCAGTCCCCATGCTTTTTCGGACCGAATGTAATCCGTATGTGCCAGATGGCAGATATCGTGTTTATGGCACTGCACGGAGAAAACGGAGAGAACGGAAAGCTGCAGGCAGCTTTTGATCTGCTTGGTGTAAAATATACCGGAAGTGATTATTTGAGCAGCGCGATTGCCATGAATAAAGGTATGGCAAAACAGCTGTTTGCAAGTGCGGGAATTCCTGCACCGAGAGGCATTGCCATGAAAAAAGAGAATCGTGAGGATGATGTGACAAAGCTTCCGCTGACACTTCCGTGCGTCGTAAAGCCATGCTGCGGAGGGTCCAGTATCGGTGTGACGATTGTCAGAGATGCAGCAGAGTTTAAGAAAGCACTCGATGAAGCGTTTCACTGGGAAGATGAGCTGGTCATTGAGGAATATGTCAAGGGACGTGAATTCTCGGTTGGTGTGATTGAAGGAAAGGCACTTCCAGTTATTGAGATTGCGCCGATTCAGGGCTTCTACGATTACAAGAATAAATACAAAGCAGGCAGTGCGGTAGAGACCTGTCCGGCAGATCTGCCAGAAGAAGTTTCTGCGCAGATGCGTAAATATGCAGAGCAGGTAGCCGAAGTGATCGGACTGGATACCTATTCCCGTTCGGATTTCCTGCTGGATGAAAATAATCATATGTATTGTCTGGAGGCAAACACTCTGCCGGGTATGACACCGACGAGTCTGCTGCCACAGGAAGCTGCTGTCATTGGAATCAATTTCAATGAGCTCTGCGAGAAACTGATTGCCATTTCCATGAAAAAGTATGAGGGATAATCATGTTTGGATGTTTTTATAAAAATGAACTGGAAAATAAAATGCCGGGGATGACAATTGAAAATATTGCAGCGGCATGTGAGGGGACGTTTGTCGGGGACCGGGACCTGGTTACGAAGGAAATTGCCGGAGCAGTGACCGACAGTCGCCAGGTACAAAAAGATTATCTGTTTATTCCGATCAAAGGGGCACGTGTGGATGGTCATGATTTTATTCCGCAGGTATTTGAAAAGGGAGCACTGATAGTGCTTTCGGATCATGCACTGCCGGAAGAGACGGGACCCTATATTCTGGTTAGTTCCACAACAGAAGCGATGAAAAAAATTGCAGCTTTTTACCGGACACAGTTATCCTGTAAAGTGGTTGGAATTACGGGAAGTGTCGGAAAAACAAGCACCAAGGAAATGATAGCTTCCGTTTTGGAACAGCGGTATAAAGTGCTTAAGACAGAGGGAAACTTTAACAATGAGATCGGACTTCCGCTCACTATTTTTAAGATTCGCGCAAAACACGAAGTCGCGGTACTGGAAATGGGAATTTCCGATTTTGGAGAGATGCACCGTCTGGCAGCGATGGCACGGCCGGATATCGGAGTGATCACAAATATTGGTTTGTGCCATCTGGAAAATCTTGGTACAAGAGACGGAATTCTGCAGGCAAAGACAGAAATGTTTGATCATCTGCAGGTCGATGGAACCGTGATCTTAAATGGAGATGATGATAAGCTTTCCACGAAAAAAGAGGTAAACGGAAAACCGGTAATTTTTTATGGAGTGGGGGCGGATTCCGCATTTGATATCAAAAAAGATATTTATGCGACAGACATTGAAAATCATGGACTCGAAGGAATGTGTGCAAAGATCCATACGCCACAGGGCGATTTCGATGCGAAGATTCCGATTCCGGGTGAACATAATGTATACAATGCGCTGGCAGGAACTGCGGTCGGACTGCAGCTGGGACTTTCCATCCGGGAGATTGCACAGGGCATTGCATCTGTGCAGACCATTGCCGGGCGCACCAATCTGCTGCATGTAAAGGGAATGACCGTGATCGATGACTGTTACAATGCAAATCCGGTATCCATGAAAGCATCTATCGACGTGCTGGCACATACGTCGGGCAGACGGATTGCGGTGCTTGGCGATATGGGCGAACTTGGAGCAGAGGAAAAGGAACTTCACAGAAGTATCGGAAAGGCAGTTGCCGCTTCCGGGATTGATGCATTGTTCTGTGCGGGTACACTTGCGGAGGAATATGCCAGCGAGGCAAAAGCAAATCCAGAGTGTGAGGTACATTATAAGAAAACCCGTGAAGAGATGACGGAAGAACTTCTGGCATATGTAAAAGAAGGAGATACCGTACTGGTTAAGGCTTCCCATTTTATGGAATTTCCAAAAGTTGTTGAGGCACTGACCAAAGAATAAATAAATTTATATAAGAAAGAAGAGGAACAAATATTATGGCAAATCCAGTAGTTACATTTACAATGGCGGACGGCAAAGTGATGAAGGCAGAGCTGTATCCGGAAGTTGCACCAAATACTGTAAATAACTTTATCAGTCTGGTAAAAAAGGGATTTTATGACGGACTGATTTTCCACCGTGTCATCAAAGGATTCATGATTCAGGGAGGAGATCCGCAAGGAACCGGTATGGGCGGTCCTGGATATGGAATCAAGGGAGAATTTGCACAGAATGGTGTCAAAAATGATCTGCGCCACACCGCAGGCGTGCTTTCCATGGCACGTTCCATGATGCCGGATTCCGCAGGAAGCCAGTTCTTTATCATGCACAAAGACGCTCCGCATCTGGATGGCGCATATGCAGCGTTCGGCAAGATTATCGAGGGACAGGATGTGGTAGATGCCATTGCAGAGACCGCTACCGATTACAGTGATCGTCCGCTGGAAGATCAGGTGATGAAAACAGTTGTTGTGGATACCTTCGGGGAAGAATATCCGGAACCGGAAACCGTGTAATATTTAGAAAGGAGAGGCAGATTCGAAAGAGTCTGCCTTTTTTGACAGGATGAAATTAAAGGCACTGGTCTATCAACAGAAAGAATGGAATCCTCTGCAATTGTCCACAGACTTTCCGGTATTTCCGGTGGAAAACATAACGGAAGAAGCGCTTGCTGTGTGGAAACTTCATGCAGAGGAGGTTCTTTTGATTACGCCGACAGATGCCGGGATTCAGGCGGCAGTCCGTGCGCATATGGCGGTGGCTGCCTATGCAGATCCGGCATTTCCGGAACAGAGTTATGCGGGCGCCTGGATGGTGATTGAAGGTTTTGAGGAAGTGGATGATGAATTTCTGGAGCGGATTTTTCAAAGATGCCATGGCCAGCCGTGGGAGATTGCGCGCACGAAACGGTGCGTGATCCGGGAATTGTCGCTGGAAGATCTTCCCGCCCTGGAAAAACTGTATCAGAAAGAAGGGGTAACATGGCGTCTGGATGCAGACGGAGAGAGGATTCCGGGATTTATTGAACCATTGTTTGCAAAGGAAAAAGAAAAAAAATATCAGCAGGCATATATTACCAATATGTACGGATACTATGGATATGGGATGTGGCTGGTTTTTGATAAAGCTTCCGGGGAACTGATCGGCAGAGCAGGACTCGAGCACCGGGAATTTCCGGATGCCGTGGAACTGGAACTGGGATATCTGATCGATCCGGACAGACAGGGACAGGGACTGGCCACGGAAGTGTGTCAGGCAATTCTTGCATTTGCCCGGGAAGAACTGGATTTTCCCAGAGTCAATGCCCTGACGGATCAAAAGAATGTGGCTTCTGTGGCACTTCTTCAGAAACTGGGATTTTACTATCTGGAGGATACAGATGTTTCCGGGAGCCGAACACAACGCTATATCTACGAGTTTTCTTAGGGGAAACCATTGCAATATGAAAAATTATAAATTATAATAATCTATTATATTATGGCATATGGAAAAAGTAGGTGAACGCATGGCAGATATTTCTACAGAAGAACTGGAACGAATTGAGCGCGAGTATCATTCGGGTTCCGACAACATTAAACCAATTCAGGAATTTTCCAAGCCGGAGGACTTGTATGACGAACTGATTGCAAGTATCCGGAAATACCATCCCTCCACGGATATCACATTAATTGAAAAGGCATATCATGTCGCTTTTGAGGCGCACAAAGGACAGGTGCGTAAATCCGGAGAGGCATATATTATCCATCCGCTCTGTGTGGCAATCATTCTGGCAGAGCTGGAACTGGACAAGGAAACCATTGCTGCGGGTCTGTTGCATGATGTGCTGGAAGATACCGTGATGACCGAAGAACAGATGCGGGAGGAATTCGGGGATGAAGTCCTTCTTCTCGTGGATGGTGTAACCAAGCTGCAGCATCTGCATCTGACGGATAATATTAAAAATCCGAAGGACAAGAATGCAGACCGTCTGGAGATGCAGGCGGAGAATCTGCGTAAGATGTTTCTTGCCATGGCGAAAGATATCCGTGTCATTATGATCAAACTGGCGGATCGTCTGCACAATATGCGTACCTTAAAATACCAGTCCAAGGAGGCACAGCAGCGGATCGCCCGTGAGACACAGGAGATTTACTGCCCGATCGCGCAGCGTCTTGGTATCAGCAAGATCAAGATTGAACTGGAAGATCTTTCTCTTAAATATCTGGAGCCGGAGGCTTACTATGATCTGGTGGAAAAGGTTGCACTGCGCAAAAATGTGCGGGATGCCTATGTACAGGGACTGGTTGTCGATGTGCGCAGGGAAATTGAAGAGGCTGGCATCAAAGCGGAGATTTCCGGACGTGCCAAGCATTTTTTCTCCATTTATAAAAAGATGGTGAACCAGAACAAGACCATTGATCAGATTTATGATCTGTTTGCCATCCGTATCATTGTGGATACCGTAAAAGACTGCTATGCGGCTCTGGGTATCATGCACGAAAAATATAAACCGATTCCGGGCCGTTTCAAAGACTATATTGCCATGCCAAAACCGAATATGTATCAGTCTTTGCATACGACACTGATCGGACCGAGCGGACAGCCGTTTGAGATTCAGATCCGTACGTTTGAGATGCACCGTACCGCAGAATACGGTATTGCGGCGCACTGGAAATACAAGGAAGTGAACAATGGGGTAACCACTTCCACGACCGTAACCGAAGAAGAAAAATTAAGCTGGCTGCGTCAGATCCTTGAGTGGCAGCGTGACATGTCGGATAATAAAGAGTTTATGACACTTTTAAAGAGTGATCTGGATCTGTTTTCCGATACGGTATTCTGTTTTACCCCGTCCGGAGATGTAAAGAACCTGCCAAACGGTTCCACACCGATTGATTTTGCGTACAGCATTCACTCTGCTGTGGGAAATAAGATGGTAGGTGCCAAAGTCAATGGCAAGCTGGTGCCGATTGACTATGTGATCCAGAACGGAGACCGGATTGAGGTCATCACTTCCCAGAACTCCAAGGGACCGAGCCGTGACTGGCTTTCCATTGTCAAGAGCACACAGGCCAAGAACAAGATCAATCAGTGGTTCCGTAGCGAATTAAAAGAAGAAAATATTCTGCACGGCAAGGAACTGATTAACAATTATGCCAAGGCAAAGGGAATCAATTTCGGAGAAATCAATAAGCCGGAATATCAGGGAAAGATTATCCGCAAATACGGGTTCCATGACTGGAATTCCTGTCTGGCAACCGTAGGACACGGAGGATTGAAAGAAAGCCAGATTGTAAACCGTATGTACGATGAATACCGCAAGGATCATCCGATTACGCTGACAGATCAGGAAGTGCTTGCGGCTGTTGGGGAGAATAAGCAGGAGGATATGCCAAAGCATTCCAAGAGCGGAATTGTGGTCAAGGGACTTTATGATGTGGCTGTGCATTTCAGTAAGTGCTGCAGCCCGGTTCCGGGAGATGAGATTGTGGGGTTTGTCACCCGCGGACGTGGTGTGTCGATCCACCGTACCGACTGTGTCAATATTCTGCATTTGTCCGATATGGAGCGTGTGCGCCTGATTGAAGCTGAGTGGCAGGAGGGTGCAGACAAAGAACAGTTTGGCGAGTATCATGCGGAAATCAAGATTTTCTGTCACGACCGTTCCGGACTTCTTGTGGATATTACCAAAGTATTTACAGAGGCGGAGATCAATATTTCCGGGATTCACTCGAAGACCAGCAAGCAGGGGATCGCAACAATTGATGTGGCCTTCCAGACAAAAGGCAGGGGACAGATCACAAAAATTGTGGAAAAGATCCGACAGATTGAGAGCGTGATGGATGTGGAGCGGACGACTGGCTAAGGTTGCGCCGACAGGAGGAAGAAAATGGCAAAATTAAAAATAAATCACTATGTGGTAGGGCCGGTACAGACCAACTGCTATTTTGCAATCAATGATGAGACAAAAGAACTGATCATTATTGATCCGGGCTACAGTCCCAAGCAGCTGGCGGAGCGTGTGCGTCAGGAAGGATGTACACCGGTGGCAATTCTGCTGACACATGGACATTTTGATCATGCAACCGGAGCAGCAGATCTGGCAAAAGAATTTTCGATTCCGGTCTATGCCTATGAGACGGAAAAAGAAACGCTGGAAAATGAAGAGATGAATTTATGCCACATGACAGGGGAACACCACGTGTTCCATGCGGACATATATTTAAAGGATGAGCAGGAACTGGATCTGGCAGGATTTCATATCCGGGTACTGCACACACCGGGACATACACCGGGGGGATGCTGTTACTATTTTCCATACGAGAATGTGGTATTTTCCGGAGATACACTGTTTTGCACATCGGTAGGACGTACCGATTTTCCGGGCGGAAGCATGTCTGATATCATTCGTTCCATCAAGGAAAAGCTGATGACACTGCCGGACCGCACGACCGTTTATCCGGGACACAACGATGTAACGACTATTGAAAACGAGAGGATGTACAATCCATACTTATGATTACTGTAACATTAAACAGAACAGAATTTGAATATGATATTCATTCGCTGATTAAAGCGTTTTTCCCGAAGGAAGATGTGGAGCTTTACTATACGAAGGAAGCGCATGCGGACGAAAAAAATGTGGCGTGTACCAATCATTCTGCGGAGCAGGAAGAAGCGGGGAGTTCCCATTTTTCGATTGATTATGCGGATGACAGAATTTCCATCGCCTGGGATGACGCGCCGGATGGTCCGGCACTGCGTACCTTTGCGGTGGATTTTTCCAATCGTACAGAGACAAAGAATGCATTGAAGGAACATCTGTACCGCCTGCTGGAGGAAGAGACGGGACAGCCGCTGCCATGGGGTACACTGACCGGTATCCGTCCGACGAAGATTCCGATGCAGATGCTTGATGAGGGAAAAACAAAAGAAGAGATTGCTTCCTATATGAAACAGACCTATCTGGCATCCGATGAGAAAATCAATCTGTCGATTGCCATTGCAGAGCGTGAGCGGGCATTGCTTTCCCGGCTGGATTATAAGAATGGATACAGTCTGTATATCGGCATACCGTTTTGCCCGAGCACCTGTCTGTACTGTTCGTTTACTTCCTATCCGCTGACGTCCTGGAAAAAACAGGTTGATGCGTATCTGGACGCACTGGAAAAGGAACTGGATTATGTTGCCGCAAAGAATTATCATCGCAAACTGAATTCAATCTATATCGGGGGAGGGACACCGACCACACTTGAGCCATACCAGCTGGATCGTCTGATCCGCAAGATCAGATGCAGTTTTGATCTGGGAGATTGTCTGGAATTTACGGTGGAAGCAGGGCGGCCGGATTCCATCACGGAAGAAAAACTTCTGGTGCTGCGAAAGAATGGCATCAGCCGTATATCCATCAATCCGCAGACCATGAAGCAGAAAACGCTCGATCTGATCGGACGTCATCATACGGTCGAACAGACGATAGAAAGTTTTCGCATGGCAAGAAAACTGGGATTTGACAATATCAACATGGATCTGATTATGGGGCTTCCGGAAGAGGATCTTGCGGATGTGCGAAATACGATGGAGATTTTAAAAGAACTCGATCCGGATAATATCACGATCCATTCACTTGCCATCAAGCGTGCGGCACGGTTAAATATTTTCAAGGACCGCTATGAGAGCATGATGATGGTCAATACGCAGGAGCACATGGATCTGTGTGCCGAATACTGTCATCAGATGGGACTCTCTCCGTATTATCTGTACCGTCAGAAAGGAATGGCGGGAAATATGGAAAACGTGGGATATGCCAAGCCGGGCAAGGCAGGGGTGTATAACGTGTTAATCATGGAGGAACGCCAGACAATCGTTGCCTGTGGCGCAGGGGCATCTACCAAACGGGTATGGCCGCAGCCGAATGCGGATGGCACACACCGGATCGAGCGGTGTGAGAATGTCAAAGATGTCGGGCTGTATATGAAGAGGATTGATGAGATGATTGCGCGCAAGCAGCAGTTGTTCGCAGAAAAATAGCTGGATGAAATCCCCTTCCTAATTACAAAAAGAAAAGGAAAGAAAAAGATGGAATCAAAAGTAAAAGAGGCAGTTCAAAGAAAAATGTGTGGTTATAACTGTGCGCAGGCTGTGGCATGTACGTATTGCGAACAGGCAGGGCTGGATGAAGAAACAGTCAAAAATCTTACACAGGGATTTGCGGTAGGCATGGGTGGCAGTATGGAAGCAACATGCGGAGCAATCATCGGAGCAGTAAATGTATTGGGGATGATCAATAAAAATCCGCAGAAAACAATGCAGAGCGCAAGAAGAATCATCAGCAGATTCAAGGAACAGAATGGTACCGTTATCTGTAAAGAACTCAAAGGTATTGCGGATGGGGTTGTCAGGAGAGAATGCATTGACTGTGTAAAGGATGCGGCATTATTGCTGGAAGATGAATTAAAATAAATGGGTATTAACGGCATTAAGGCAGATGTGAAATGGA
>OQVI01002902.1_pt1 | contig 10603 bp, 10 predicted proteins | sample 1691651 | NCBI WGS metagenome assembly OQVI01 (sample SAMN03418287, study PRJEB22391) | human gut metagenome | biome: human-gut; feature: organic feature; material: feces | host: Homo sapiens | place: Italy | collected 2013-04
CCTGCATCAGCCATAGGATAGGATTCAAAATATCCTACATCATCGCCCATTTTATCTCAGTGTTTTCCAGTTTCATTATTATACAATCATGAAAAACTTCTGAAAGTTCGCGGGCTAAGCCATCATTATCATCAACTTTACAGTTATAATAAACAGCAAAGATTAAATTAGAGACATCCTCCAATGAGACATATTTTGCAGGAAGGAACTTTTGTATATTTTCTAATTCGGTCTTTAAATAATCAACGCTCCCTGACAATGTAAAGTAGTCAATAAACTTTGTACAAGAATGATAGCCCAAGAAACTTCTTACATCATTAAAGTCAAAACAAATCAGACTGTGCTTTATTATCAGACTGAAAAATGAACTCACGATATCCGAGACTCTTTTGTCCGCTTCTTCAAACAGTTCAGAAAACGTATGGTAAGGCAACGCATCATAATCCACAACGAAAATTCCGTCAGCAATTTTTTCCAATTCACCAAGCAACTTTACAGCATTCCTTCTCTTTTCCATACCCTCAGATGAATGCGGCAAAGTGGCAACTACCAGTTTTACCGTAAATTTCAAATCAACGGCTTTCTGAAGAAAATGTTTGATACATCCTTCTCCTGTTCCTCCGCCCATGCATACAATAAAAATAGACACAAGTTTGTCTGCAAGTATTTGCTCTAAACACGGCAACGATTTCTTACATTCTGCCTCTGCCAAACGTCTGTCCTTTCCACTTCCTAATCCGTCAGTGCCAATGAGGTACTTATGAGCGAGAGACAGTTCGCCTATCTCTTCTCCGTTCATTCCAAACACGCATAAATCCACATCAGGCAGCTCGTTCTTTTGTATTTTTTCCACAATTCTTCCTGCTCCGCCCCCAATTCCGATTATTGAGAAGCTATAAGTCTTGTGTTGAATTTCATTCTTTTCCATGTAGTCAAAAATCTATTATAAGTTTAAGTTAATCAACGTTTTTTCATTCCTCCGTGAAATATCCTTTCCATATTATTCTGTGCAATTTCTTCCGTTCCACCGAAATACGTGATTTCCCACAGCAAGCCCGCGACAAGCTCTTGCGGTGTAATCACAACATCTTTATCCACTACCACTTCCATGCCCGCAACTTCTTGCCACGATGGATAACAGGCCACATGGCAATCACGATGGTTGTCTGTCTTGTCGTAAACAGAGCAGTTCATGTCTATCATCGGGCTACAGGTTTCCCAACGCCATACCAAGCGGATGTAATTTGGGGAAGTCTTAGCTTCCAAAGCTTGGACATCTTGACTGATTCTTTTCCATTTACATAGGTCGAGATGTTTGACCTGTTTCGGTTCATTGATCTTCCATAAATTCAGAAATGCCGGACACAACTCTGCAAAACTGAATTGCGTAAATAATTCCTTGAATGTCATAACACTATTTTTTTATCATGATACTAATTCCCTCAACCCACCCTCGTCCTCTTTCCAAAAACAATCGGCACAAGGTAATGCGCAATAATCTTCCCCCAGGGGTCGTATGCGTGAATGCGTTTGTACGCTGTGCTGGAGATGCGCAGTAATAACCATGCCTCTACCAGCTGCCACCTTGGTTTGTTGCCCTTGTCATGCGACAAGGAAGTGCCGCCATTGTCTGATGCAAAGAAGGACTACGCCTTCTCATGTCAAATTAAGTCTACTGACCAATTCAGGCTTTGCAGCTTCATGTCCAGGTTTCGGAGTTGTTTGGAATAGTTGTCCGTCACCCTTCTCAGTTCGCCCACATCCACCGTGCGGACATATTTTATCTCCTGTCGCCCGTAACGGTCATTTTCAACAACATGTTTCAAGAGGTCGCGCATTACCGTCAGACGCAACTTCAATGTGTCTTTACGGGCAATCATTTGGGTGAGAGTTTCTCCCTCGTGCACGGTTTGCATGTTGGTGCGGTTAATCCGATAGACAATCTCTTCGAATTGCGAAAGGCATTCATCCAATTCTTTGTACAATTCGTTCACGTTCTCAGAAGGTTGATCACCTTCCTGCACCTTGGCGCTGTACTTCAGCCGACTTTTCAATTGGTCGATTCTGTTTTGCAGGTCGGCGCGGATGCTTAATGCTTCTGCTAGTTTCATTCTATTCCTCCTATTTGGTTTGATGGTACAAAGTTCCGTCATCCAAGTGCCAAATCGCAGCACAAGGCGGAGATATTTTTATTTCTATTATAATTTTTCGAACCACATGTAGAGTAATGCAAACGAAAGCAGACGAAAAAATAATCTGCCTATGCTCCGATTCGGCGCATCGAAAGGTTTCCTTTGCCGCAAAATAAAATACCATCTTATGAAAAATAGAGAAGATTGGAAAGAGACTGTCAAGAAGGAGCAAAATAAAATGGAAACGTGGAGGGTTTCTTGCCTTTCAGTAGAAGAATTATTATGCCTGCAGTTGCTGGGTTATTCTTCCAAGCAGCTATATGAAGACATAGAAAGCGAAAGATATTCATTGAAAGAAACGGCTTCCATGGCTATCCGCGAACTCGACAAGGCAAAACGAATATTGGACAGGCAGACAAAAGCAGGAGTGATTACCATCCCTTATCATGACGAAGCGTATCCTCATCACTTCCGCAATTTATGCAGAGATGCACCGCCGCTCATCCACGTGCTGGGGAATAAGGATTTACTCAACCGTGAAGACAATGTAGCTGTCATTGGTGCCCGCTCTGCGGACAAAGATGGATTGGACATGGCATACGGGCTTGCAAAACAGATGGGTGAACAAGGACATATCGTCATCAGTGGTTTGGCTTTGGGATGCGATACGGCTGCCCACCAGGGTTGTCTTGATGCGGGCGGACAGACAATCGCTGTGGGGGCCTCAGGCTTAGATATCACGCATCCTAAAGTGAACAAATCGCTGCAGGATGAAATAATCGCCAAGGGCGGAGCCACACTGTCCGAACATCCCTTCGGCGTGAAAGCTAACCCCACAAGACTGGTAGCACGTTGTCGTATGCAAGTTGTCTTGACCCAATCGGTCATCGTGGCACAATGTCCCATCATCAGCGGTACGATGTATGCTGTGCGCTTCGCCCAAGCATACGGCGGTGACCTCTTCGGGTGGGAAAACCAGGTCTATGCCGTCCGATATGATACGCAAAATGAACTGAACTCAGGCAACCAATTCCTGCTCGATTATAACTTGGCTCTGCCCATTAGACCTGGGCAGAAAATAACATTAGACTTAGATAATAAAATTGTTATAGCATAACACTTCTAATACAAATAATTATGACACTAAAAGAACTATTAACACAAGTTGGTTTCGACGAACTTCTTCCGCATTTGAAAAAGCGTGAACCAAAGCATCTTGATAACATGTATGCTTTCCGTGAGGCATACGACATTCTTCAAAGCATGAAACCTGACACGGAGTTTAAAGGAGAAATACACGTGGAATGGTCTGGCGGAGTATTTGAATGCGAGGAAAAATGGATTCGCGTCGGACCAATGCATGACAGCAGTTGGGAAGAAGACTTGGCCAAGGAAATCGTCATAGCCGATGATGTGCATCTTTCTCCGGCAGAACTCGCCATGCATTGCTTGTGGGAAATCACGTATTGGGGATTTTCACCTGCGGAAAGACAGGAAACATGGCAAAGAAAATTCGGCTCAAAGGTTTTGAATAATAAGTATGAAGTTGCTTTGGATAAACAGGAAGAAAGCATCTGGCGGCATCAAATTCCACGCCGACTACGCAGTAAAGGGAAGGACGGACGGCGTTATGTCAAGTGGACAAACACACGTGATTTCTTTAACAATCGCATGAACCGTTCAAAACGAAAGCGGGAATACCGCCAGGACAAACGGAAAGAATATCTGCGCAAGATGGCCGCACGCGAGAACTTGGTAAGGAAGCTTTCCGCCGAAGGCAGCAGCTTTAGGCGAAGCGATGTGGAGTTTCTGCTCAATGTTCAATACGGCAGGCAGTATGATTACCGCTCGGTGACCTCAAACATTGAAAACAGGTTGGATTATATCTTTGAATCAATGACCCGTTACCAACAACTGGACTTGTCCCGATACAATTCAGCCGTGATATTCTTACAGTTCCCATTAGGAAAGCCGGTAGATGAATTATCCCTGAACTCATTTAAACAAGGAATCCGTGAGTGGTTGGGCTATACAGACATTTACTTTGGAAGTGTCGGAGTGGAAACTGAAGCACCGGATGTAAACGTGATTTTGCTGCTCAGCAGGCGAATGGAGAAATGAGAGTTTAATATCCTCAAAATATTAACTTCGCCTATTACGGACTAAGATTTCCGTCCGTAATAGGTGATTTCCCAAAACAATCCTGCCGTCAATTCTTGTGGTGTAATAATGATGTCATGCTCTATATTGATGTCCACCAATAGTGACAGTCTTTATACAAGCCCTAAGACAATTGATGTCCATGCCCAAGATTTCAGACAAAGGAATATAGGTTGCCATTGGCTGAAAAATTTCATCCGCTTCTTTGTCGTAGACAGAGCAGTTCATGTCAATCATTGGAGAACACCCCTCCCAACGGGATGCTAAATAGATGATATACCGTGATTCCGATACTTCGTGATTTTGAAGATTTTGGTATATTTCCCGGTATGCTTCCCAATCTGCTTTCTGAAATGAGTCGGGTGCATGCTTTTGATACAAATATTTGAAATCGGGCAAGATGTCATCAAAGTTAAAGCGTGTGAGTAAATATCTGAAAGTCAGATGTTCGGTATCAAGATCTGCCAATCCATTACGTTTGGCGTATGTGATTTCCCAAAGCAAACCAGCTGCCAGTTCTTGCGGCGTGAGCGTAATGCCATCACTAATCATTATCTCCATACCCAGAATTTCGGACAAAGAATGATACCCGCCTATTGCCCGATAATCGTAATCATCTCCGTCTTCATACCCCACACAGCAATTTGAACCGGGATACGATGCTTTTTCCCAACACTCAAATATCTGGATTGAATATTTGGACACGGTAATTTCGTGCGTTCGCAGGGCCTGGTATATGTCCCGATAAATGTTCCAATCTGCCTGTTCAAGCAAATCCGGCCTTAGTTTTTGGAATATGGCCTTAAACTCCGGAAGAATATTATCGTAACTCAATCGGGATGACAAGGACTTGAATGTATTTTGCTTCATAATGTGTAGTATCTTATTGTTTTCATTACTTTTGCGGTTCGCGAAGCCATTCCCAAAATTCCTGCTCGCTACGTACAATCTTTTCAGTTTCTTTCCAATGCGAGTAGGTCATTTCTGAAAAGCAGTCGCAAAACACGTCTGCCCATGTGGCTAATGGAAACATCATCCACCCTTCTTTCTCTCTCATCAACACGGGCATGTCAAGCGTTTCGCTCCAGGGAGTGGAGTTGATTAGCATGTCCTCCAAATCTTGGTGTACGTACTCCTTCTTATCACGGCTTAAACACTCACAATGGGTGTAGCCTCCATCACAAACAATGCGGTTACGACCTGCATAATGGAAGTCATTCCGTGACCGCATGTCATTAAATGCAGATTTATACTTTGCCCACGAATGATTTATACTAATAGGATACCCTCCCTCTTTCATCTTGGCTTTCACGCCGTTCCAAGTCATACAACGCATATAGTAAGAGAGTGGCAGGCATACGGGGGTGAGCGGTGTTTCCATGATGGCATCGCACATTTTCCCCTTGTTGAGCTTTAACAGCTCGGCGAGAGGTGCAAATTGTTCAGGGGAAGTGGTATTATTCATGCAAACCAAGGACAGCGCAGCATAACGCGGATGCCAATCTACATGATGCAGATTCGGATTGTCGGAACAGTCTAATTGGGTAAGGCGATAGTTTTTCCGGATATTCAATGTTCTCAACCTATTCCCCCGGCAAACCAGACGTTCCAACCTCTGGTTGCTTGCTACATTCAAATATCGCAAACTTTGGTTTACGCAATATAAGTCAAGAAGTATCGGGCATTGCGTGACATCCAATGCTTTAAGCACGCAGGTCTCACAGGTGTAATGCAAAGCCGTAAGCGTGTGCGTCTCGTCGCTTTTAAATTGAACGTGCCACTTTCCAGCTTTCTCATAAGAATGCGTCAGGTGGATTTCTCCTCCTTCATCATTGCTTATTTTTTCAACATAGCCATCACCCCAATCTATCGTAAAAACACAATCACCATAGCTCGTGAACGAGAAGGTGCAAATAGAGTCTATCTCATTTGTAATAACGGTCATGGCCACTTTGTCTTTTTGCTCAAACAGAACCTTCTTCAAACGACGGAATGAACGGCGAACAGAAAGAATCTTGTTTTTATTTTCCTCTGAATCATGCTGATAGATTTTTCTGTCGATAATTTTCCGATAACATTCAAACGCCTTTTGCAAGTCCTTTTCCGTACCAATGCCCTGCTCATACATTCGCCCCATGTTGAAATGATTTTCCGCTTCCTTATAATAATGAAACGCTTTTTCCATATCAGGTGCGGTACCTTCGCCTCGCTCATACATTTCACCGAGTTTGTATACTGCTTCTCCTGCTAAATAGCATTCCAAAGCTTTCTTGTATTCCTTGCGTTCATAATAGACATCTCCGGCCAAACAAACAGACAAGCCTCTTGTTCTCATTCCGATATCCGTCAACATATGCAATGCTTCTTCATTGCCTGTCTCTGCCAAATAAGATAATAAATGAAGGGCATTTCTCCCTGAATACTTCTTTTCCTTCTCACATTCCGTCTCGTGGTCTAACAACAACCGGAACCAGTCTGCGTGTAGCAATTCATGTTCGTCTATCTCTATATCATAATAGGGTTTATGTTCAGGGAAGCGCAGCTTGGTTTCTATTATTCTAAAAATCGAATCAGCTGCATGCCAGCTTCCTTTCTCTGCCCAATCATAAAATATACCCACGATTTTATCTTTTATTTCTTTAGGCACATGGCGCGAATGGAGCAGATTACTTGCTTGCAGCGTCAAAAAGCTATCATCCCCGGCATCCAATGCCTGCATGTACAAAGACAACGCCCGTTCCAAGTCGCTTTTCAGGGCGAAAGATGGCGATTGCTTGATGATTCTCCCTACTTGAGAAGAATCGCAAGAAAACGGAATATACCACCCTGCAAGTTCCACTATTGCCTTTAAGTGTCCTTGCTTAGCAGCTTCCTCGTACCAATAAATCATTTGATTGGCATCAGGGTAATCTTCCGGGCACACCGCTTGTTGTTTTTCCTTGTTCATCCAGTAGGCAACGTCTTCCAACACAAAACGCGCTCCTGTATAAGTCATTTTTTTGTAAAGCAGTTTTCCCATCTTATATTGCGCATCCGCATTTCCCTTACGGGCGACGGGCTCCAATAATCTTATGGCCTCGTCGTATTGCCTATTGCTTACTAGTTCGTTCAATTGCTTTTGCAGGCATTTGCTTACCACATTGTTTCTCTTTTCCATATTTTTCTGATTTTAGTTGCACATTGAGAAAAATAAGACCTCATCTTTCCATCTGTCATGATGCAAAGATGAGGTCTGGTTGCGCCAAAGTGGTTCACAAGTTATTCTTTTTTCAATAATTGGTCGATGTTTTCTTTGATGTCGGCAAGGATGGCATGATAAAATCTCCAATGGAAGTCATTCGCACTTTCTCCTTTTGGCGAGTATCCGGGATGATGGGTTATATATGATAGTTTAGTACCTTCAATTTGCAATTTCGCCACATCGCTTGTTGACAAATTCGACAGGGCAATAGGATTGCCTGTAACATTAAAATTTTCCCGAATATAAGCGTTATATTTAGAATCTTCTGCTCCTGTTAAGAAAATCAGAATATCCGGCTTGGTTATTTTAACTTCCTCAGGTATTACATGGAAATATTTGTGCTCTATATCATGGATATTCTGCCCAACAGCCTCGCCTCCATTGCCTTTACGTTTAGAAAGCTTGGAGATTTCGTTCCAAATCATAGAGACTCTTTTATTAGGATGATTCTTCAAAATCTCCCTTACACCGTCCATAATACCATTGACACCCAATCGGAGGAAACGGTTGCCTGGGCTTATGCCTTCATGGAAGAAATAGCCCATTTCTGCATTGTAATTATCATCGAGAAAGTTCTCATAAACTGCAGTGAGATCTCCTACGTCGATGGTTTCTCCATCTTCATTGTATCGTTTCCACCAATTTGTTTCTCTACCGAAAAACATTATTTTGATATCTGCTTTAGTGTACCACTCTTCATGTTCAGCATCGGCTTTCTTTGCATACCAATTAGTAGGGTCTGATTCTTGTGCCTTTTCTCTTTCTTCCTTTTCTTGTCCTAAGCGATACAAAGAGATCAAGAATGGGCATTGCAATCGATCTTTCAAACCATTGGCTTCCAATTGTTCTATTAAGCCGTCCCACTTACGTTTGTAGAGTTCGGTCAATTGTACTGACAGTGTTTCCATAATCAATAAGTTTTATAAAGCTTCTACAAATATACCTTTTAGTTGTTAGATTACCTAATGTTACTCAAGTTTTCACTCCCACCACTCCCTCATCTTGTAAAGACGTATCCGGTAATACAGCCGCTCCATTTTGCGGACATATATTTTCTTGCCATAATAGAGCTTGTCGGGAAGACCGTCTTCTTCATCACTTGGTGTAGGCGCTTCTTCATAAGCGTCCACTAGGGCGGAAGAAACTATATCCCCTACATTTCTGATATTCATCCGATCAATTTGCTGTCGGGAGATGTGCAAATCATCATCCTTGATATATTTCAATAGACTGATACAAGTGTCTATCCAACGATTGAAGCCGAAGTTGCCGTTCTCGTCCGCTATCAGGGAATGTGAGAAATAAGCCCTCATGCAACGTAACTTGGCATACTCTAATTCGTATAGGAACTGCCAATCGTATTGCGGATCATGGACGGCGTGTTCCGCCAGCTCGTCAATGAGCGGTTGCAGGTGTTTTTTCTTCCATTCGTTGAAATGCTTGCGGTGATACCACAATCCACGTTCATAACTTGCGGTAACCATTTTCTCGATGTTTCTTTCTTCCTCCGTGGGCTTATGCCCGTCGCTGTAGCTGTACGTGTTCCATTCAGCAAATAGTGTTACCCATTGTTCGAACTCCTCGTCGGAATGCAGTTCTTTCGGAATGTGCATTCCTCGTCTTAGCAAGTCCTGTTTCTCTTTTTCAGAAAGATGGGAAACGTTGGCCAACGGATAGTCATAATTGTCAGGATCCAGTCCTGCCAGTTCTTTGGGGTTATCCATGTCATTCCGCAGCTTTGAAATTATACACAGGCTTTATCACATTCACAATACTCACCGTGTCGCGGATGTTTCCGATGATTTCATCCTTCGGCTTGTACACCATGGGCGACTCATCTTTGGTCTCTTCCGACAGGCTTTCGCTGTATATGCCCTGCATGGAAGCCCGGTAGTCATCCATTGATATACTCTTGAAGGCCTGGCTCCGGCTCATGATGCGTCCGGCACCGTGTGGGGCAGAGCAGTTCCACTCCACATTACCTTTACCGATGCAAATAAGCGATCCATCTCGCATGTTTAGCGGGATGATGCACTTTTCCCACTTATAAGCGGCAATCGCCCCCTTACGGATGATGTTGTCGTCGCCGATGTAGTTATGCACGCTCTCAAATGCCAGTTCATTTTGCTTCAATTCGACATAGCCTTGGGAGATGAAGTAATCCATGATGAGGTTGGCAATCAGACTGCGATTCATCTTGGCCCAATGCTGACAGAGGCGCATGTCATGCAAATAATCTTCACGGTAAACACTTTCCAGGTAGGACAGATCGGGCGGCATGGCCGGCTTACGCATCTTGAACGAATTGTGCAGTTGCCGTATGGCCTCCTGCAACTCGTCCTTACGCCCGGCCGCTTTGTATTTGGCAATCATGCGGTTTTGTTCTTCCATCAGTTCGGCCCATCCCGACTGGCACTTTACGGCCAATTTCTGATAGATTTGCGCCACCTGTTTCCCCAAGTTGCGGCTTCCGGTGTGAACGACAAGATAGGTCATGCCGCATTCATCCTTATCCAGTTCGATGAAATGGTTACCTCCGCCCAGTGAACCGATGGAGGCGTTCAAGCGTTTAGTTTCCTTCAGCTCGCGATAGCAGCGTAACTGTTTGATGATATCTTTGGCTTCGCGATAGACATCCATATACTTTTGTGGGAGCGGCGCATACCGGTTGTCCCGGTAATTGCGGCCCGACGGTATGTAGTGAAGAATAAACTCGTTGAGAGCATGATAATCTATGTCATTCACGCAGACGAATGGCTGCACCAAGATGCCACAGCCTATGTCCACACCCACAATATTAGGAATTACCTTATCGCCTAAGTCTCCCGTAAAACCTATGACGCAACCAGCCCCGGCATGAACATCGGGCATTATGCGGATTTTGCAACCGCTGAATGTGTGGATAGTCAGCAACCGTTCTATCTGTTCGATGGCGGTTGTTTCGATGTTGTCCGTGAATATCTTCACGTCGTGATTTTGAATTGTTTTCATCGTTGCCTTATTTTCATGATTTTTGTTGCAAAAGTAACGATTACGTATGCCGAATTGAAGCACAAGCAAAAAGATTATG
>OQVI01002907.1_pt1 | contig 10568 bp, 8 predicted proteins | sample 1691651 | NCBI WGS metagenome assembly OQVI01 (sample SAMN03418287, study PRJEB22391) | human gut metagenome | biome: human-gut; feature: organic feature; material: feces | host: Homo sapiens | place: Italy | collected 2013-04
AGGTCATTGTCGATGGTCTTGGGCAGGGTCACGATATTCAGTCCTTCCTTGCGCAACAGGTTCGCAGTCTTGTGGGTGCCATTACCACCGAGAATTACCAGGCAGTCCAACTGCAGCTTATAATAATTCTGCTTCATGGCTTCGACTTTATTCAGTCCGTTGGGATCCGGATCCTGGATCGTCTTGAAGGGGGTACGGGAGGTTCCCAGGATCGTGCCGCCCTTGGTAAGGATGCCGGAGAAATCCTTGTCTGTCAGCATGCGGAAATTACCGTAAATCAGTCCTCTGTAGCCATCGAGGAAGCCATAGATCTCGACCTCTTCCTTACTGTTCGCCAGGGTCTTCACCACACCTCTCATGGCAGCATTTAATGCCTGGCAGTCACCACCGCTCGTCAACATTCCGATTCTCTTCATCGTAGGATCCTCCGTTTTCTATATTTCATTATTTTCTCTTGCGTTTGCTGTAACTATGCAAAACTGTCTTCGTTCTGCCAATACTTATTTCTATTTTAATACATTTATTTTCATCTGAAAATAGTTTGTTGTAATTTCCGGCAGATTTCTCCCCTATGGCAAAACAAACCTCAGAAGCACCGGGCCTCTGAGGTTCGCTTATCATCTTATCATACGTTATTTGAATTTAAACTTTCCTTTGATCATGGTCACGTAGACAGCTGCGCCGCCACCGCCGACCACTACGGTTCCGGCTGCTGCCGCTGCCGCCACACGGCCTGCGTTCGTTCCCTTACCGGAGGTCTCCGTTATCTGCTCTGTGCCGGATTCCTGAGAGCCGGAAGTCTGGGCGGTCATGGAATCTATCCGCTCCTCCTGCGGTGCTTCTCCACTCGATTCCTGCGTGTCCTGTGCCTCCCCGGAGGGCTTTGCCGCATCTTCCTTACGGTTTTCGTCCGCAGCGGGTGTTGTCGGGGGCACGGGAATTACAGAAGGCTTTACCACACCGGGTGCGGCAGGCGTTGCCGTGGCTACGGGAGGTGTTGCCGCGTCCGTGGTCTTCTGGTCCGTATTGGACGCCTGACTGCTGTCATCGTCGTCATCATCGTCATCATCGTTACTGGCAGCAGGCTTCTTCGGTGCGATCTCATAACCGCAGATCGTACAGATTTCCGCCCGTTCTGTGGTGGCCGCGCCACCGGATGCATGCTTTTCCGTATTGCTGGTGATTCCACAGACACCACACTTATGCCAGTGTCCGGTCATATCGGACAGATATCCTTCTGCCCAGCTATGATCCGTCTTCGGCAGCACGATTTCTGCCGCTGTTATGCTCTTACTTCCATCTGCGGATGCAAAATACAGGCCGCAGACGTCGCAGGTCCAATACTCGATGCTGCCCTCTGCCTGACAGGTGGGTTCCACCCGGTCGTGGTGGGTCAGCGGGCCGTGACCGGAGTTCCGTGTCTTCGATACGGCGGGGCTTGCGTTATAATCATCGGTTTCCGCATAGCGGATCTGTGCAATCACCTTCTCGTTGTGACCGACTCCGGTGGATTTGGTCTGCCCCCAGTCCGTTCCATCAAAGCTGAACTCCACGTCAGTGCGGTCTGTGGTGATCTGCGCCGCCAGATCGTTGCCGCTGACGGTAAAGGTCATGTCAAAGGCATCCGGATCCGGGGTATCCTCGCGGTCTGCTCTTTCGGTTCGATGTATGGTTATATTCACACAGATGTCTTTATAATTTTGCGACCTCAATACAATTTGAATAGCCGCAGAATGCTTGATATCCTCCATGGTGTTTTCTCCCAATGTGAATATCAGCTTACCTTCCGAATATCTGATAGCCTGGTCTGTTGCCAAAACGTTAGCATCATCTGACTTTACCATATTGATTAATTCTGTCGTTCCCCTGTCTTCCGGCAGTCCCGGTATCTGTACTTCCTTCTCTCCTTTGGCTGCCCAACTGTAATATAAATTCTGCATTGGAATTGCCGAAACTTCCGCCTTTTCAATTGCCAGCTTCACCGGTGCAGTCAACGGCTTATAGTATTCCGGATGCTGTACCGGGGTAAATGTTGCCGTGTAGGTTCCATCGTCTCCGACACAAGGAACCTCGTCTCCGATGATCTGCCAGGTTCCGTCGATGATCTCGGTTCCCAGTTTTGCCGTCAGTCCTGTCACTGTGAGTTCACTCAGCTTATTGCCATAGGTTCCACAGGCAATGCCCTCCCCTTCTACAGTAAGTGGAGCCGGGGCGATGTCAACGATCAGATTCTTCGTCTTCTCAGAGAAGAAAGAATTGTCATTTCCTTTGTAGACGAGGGTAAACGTGGTCGCACCTGCAGTCCGCGCATTGTAGGTTGCGGTGCCGTCCCGGAATTCTGCCGCATTTACCACCGGGGTATCCTCGATCCGGATCTCAAAGCTGCCCTCCGTATCTTCCGCAGAGATGTTCTTTCCGTTTGTCACAAAGTTTACCAGTGCCTTTACATTAAAAGTAATATCTTGTCCATAGGTGGGAATAGCGTTATCTGTTCTCTCGAACAGCAGACCCGTGGTGTACTTTACACCAACTGCGTTATTCTCCCCAAGAGAAGGGTAGTAGGCGATTCCCTTCTCTTTGTCGTTGGCTTTCTTTGTCCAGAGTTCGGTGTTAAAGTCGTATGTTTTGAGTTCTTCGAAAAAGCTGGAAGAGGTCAGTTGCAGGGTCGTACGCCCCAAATTGCGTTTATCATCTGCTTTACATATATCGTTATTGAAATAGCAATTCGTTGTACCGTAATCTCCACTGTTCACTATTCCTGCACAATCTTTATCACTTGTAACAGCAGCTATACTAATGCAATGATCAATAACTTTAAATGGACTATAACCGCAGATTCCTGCCGCATAATACTCTCCCTGCACGTCTCCTGCAAAAAAGCACTGGGAAATTATAGTGTTTTGTCCGGCATTGCTGCAGATTCCACCTGCTGTATACCCTTTTACCGTTCCGGTAAAGGAGCAGCCATAAATTTCGCCCACAGACAAGTTTCCGCAAATTCCTCCTGTCTCGGTATTCGAAGTCGAAACAATCACTCCGTTGGCAGCCAAAAGCATTACTTTACCGCTTTCTGCGATCTGACCATTTATGTTACCTATCCCGCCAAACAAGCCCAGACAATTACCTGTCATATTGACATGGCCTATCGTATGTCCGTCTCCACTGAATTTTCCTGTGTACGGAGTTCCTGGATCTCCAATGGAACTGAGTTGTACTCCGCTCACATCTATATCGTTCTCCAAGACGTAGTTTCCGCTCCATTTTGTATCATCCCGTCCGATGGCTACGAATTCCTCCGCCGTGGTGATCAGGGTATAGATATCCCAGTCGTCGCCATTCGTTGTAACATAGTTATAAACCGGTACGGAAGCAGCCTTCATCTCTCCGATCTTTGCCACCTTTGTCAGATTGATGTAAGTCCCTTTGGCTGTACCAAATCTACTTCCTGTACCTGTAGCCACTGCAGTGTTGGTATCGACACTGCCCTCATTCCAGATTGTAGAATTCAAGCCCTCCGGAAGTGCACCGCAAAGCTGCCCTGCCGTTAATGCTGTTCCAGCGTCAAAGCCTCCGGTAATTGCATCCATATTGTAATAACAATTTGAAATATGCCCCGTACTACTAGTCTCTGTTTTTCCTACAATTCCGCCAAAAGATTCTCCTCCACTGACTTTCCCCAGATTTACACATGCAGTAATACTCGCAGACGCAGTGGTATCATCAAAGATGCCAAATATTCCACCACCGGCACTTTGATAAGCTTTATTTATAATCATTATCTCACCGGTATTCAGGCAATTCTCAGCAATACCACCCATCCCGGCAATACCACCAACTCTCACTCGCCCTGTTACCTTACTACTATTGTAACATTGCGAGACTTTACCAACCGAATATCCTCCAATCTTACCGCAAATACCGCCAACATCTGTTTTGCCGTTTATTGTATTTCCAATACTCCGACAGTTCTCAATATTTATTCCTTCTGCGTATCCCACGATAGCCCCAACAAAGTTTATTCCACAAATAACAGAATCTTTAACCGTAATATTTTTTATGGCACTATCAACATTAAATTTTATGCATTCTCCAAACAAGCCGACACGATCTGATTCACCACTTATCTGCATTCCCGTCACAGTATGGTTATCGCCGTCAAAATTCCCTTGAAAAGAATTACTATGGTTTCCTATTGGTGTCCATTCCTTATTAGCCAAATCAATATCCGCAGTCAACACAATGTATTTATACCTATAAGCCTCTCCGGCATTCACTTTCTGTGCCAGATACGCAAGTTACGCCGCCGTGCTGATCTGATAGGGATCATTTTCCTCACCCGTACCCCCCGCAAAACTGGTTGCGGCACATTCCACCCACGAATCTCCTTCCGCTCTCGCACTCACCGGCACGGCAATCCACGCCAGTGACGCCAGTGCCAGCAGGGCCAGCCTCATCTTCATGCTCCATGCTTTTGTACTTTTCTTCATAACCCTCATGCCTTTCTATATCCTGCAAAATTTCAAATATTTCCCAACCCTTTGCAGATGTAAAATCCCAATCTTGTTTTTATACTTTCCGTATCATTTATTATACCGAAAAAGCAAAGGCATCGTCAATATTTTCCACACGATTCGTCTCATATTTTTATAAAATTTTGTCAAACAAGTGCGCCCACCGCAAAATCGAGCAGGCTGGCTCATCGTAAACACAAAAAAGGAGCCACCGGATCTCTCCGGTCACTCCTCGTTGCCTTCTCTGAAAAATATATCCAGTTTTCCCAGACATTTGATCAATGTCTTCATTTCTTCCTCGTCCAGATCCCGAATGATCGTATGGATCATTTTCCTGTGGAAATCTCTGTGGTGGAAAAAAGCTTTTCTCCCCTTCTCTGTCAGGGTCACCAGCACTACACGTTTATCTCTGGTGCTGCGGTTGCGGGTGAGATATCCTTTTCTCTCCAGACTGTTCATATTCGTGGTCAGGGTTCCCACGGTGACATGCAGTTCCCCGGCGATCCTGGACATGCTCTTGGGTTCCTCGATGCCGATAGCCTCCAGAATGTGTATGTCATTATTTGTAATATCCTTGAATTCTTCTGTTATGACCGCCTTTGCCTCTGCATCCATCACGTTATGGAACAGGTTCACCAGCAGTTCATTCAGTACCCGGTTGTTGCTTTTTTCCATAGTTACCTCTACGATATCTGGAATTTTTCTTTCGTATGTCCGCAATCCTCCGAAGCCGCCTTCTCTGACGCATATCCGCAGTCTTCCTGCGCTCCGGATCATTTTCAGTATACCGTCTACCAGGTCATCACGCAAGCCCCAATCGTAAGCCCGGCACCGAATCCCGCCAGAACGATGCGGTCGCCGCGGTGCAGCTTTCCCTGCCTGTGCAGTTCATCCAGCAGTACCGGGATAGAAGCGGAGGACAGATTTCCTACCCTCTCCAGATTTGTAGGAAATTTTTCACGATCCGCATGAAGGCGTTTTGCCACTGCATCAATGATACGTGCGTTGGCCTGATGCAGTACGAAAAGGTCAATATCCGGCACAGCAAGTCCGGCATCTGCCAATGCTTCCTCGATACACTGCGGCACCCGTCTGGTAGCGAACCGGTACACTTCCTGTCCATCCATCTGAATATAATGTTCTCTGTCATCCGTCTGCTGTTTTTGATCCGTTTTTGCCGCTGAAGTCCTTGCATATGGGGTTGTCAGTTCTCTCGCTCCGCATTGCAGGACTCCGCCACCGGTGCCGTCGGAGTGCAGTGCTCGGCCCAGAATGCCAGGTGACGCCTCGCATCGCTCCACGACTACCGCACCCGCACCGTCTCCAAACAGGATACAGCTGCCCCGGTCCGTCCAGTCCACCAGCTTGGACAACACTTCGCTGCCGATAACCAGCGCATTTTCCGCAAGTCCCGTCCGCAGATAGGCATCCGCAGTATTCAGGGCAAATAAAAATCCGGAGCAGGCCGCATTCACATCGAAAGCCAATGCATTCACCGCACCGATGGCCGCCTGTACCTGGCAGGCACAGCAGGGCAGATACTGCTCCGGAGAACAGGTTGCCACCAGGATCAGGTCAATCTCTTCTGCTCTTTTTCCTGCCTGTTCCAGCGCTTTACAGGCTGCTTCTGACCCGAGTGTCACAACCGTCTCACCCACAGACACATGACGCTCACCGATACCGGTTCTCTCCCGGATCCATTCATCCGAGGTTTCCACCATCTGCTCCAATTCTTTATTTGTAACAATCCTTCCCGGAAGTGCACTTCCGGTTCCGGTGATTCTTATGGTCCTCACGCCATTTCCTCCATGATATCCACTGTTCTTTCTATTTTCTGCGCCCTCCAGGCATTGCTGCCACAGAACAGCAGACCGTTATCCACATCTCCCGTTGCTGCATTGATCAACGCTCTGGTGATGCAATAAGGCGCCGTCTTCGGGTCGCAGGTCTTAATGCAATGTCTGCATCCGGTCATAAAACGTTCTCCGGCTACCACTTTTTCCAGAAAAGCATTCTGTATAGCTCTGCCGGGCATCCCCACCGGACTTTTCACTATGACGATGTCTTCCTTCCGCGCACTGAGATATGCCTGCTTGTAGGCATCCGCCGCATCACATTCCTCTGTGGTCACGAACCGGGTTCCCAGCTGGACACCTGCTGCCCCCAGGGACAGGCAATGCTCCATATCCCTCCGGTCATAAATACCACCCGCAGCGATCAGTGGAATTTCCAGTTCTGCTGCCTTCCGGATCATTGCCATAAGTTCTCTCTCATAGTTCTCCGGTGTGTAAGCATCCAGTTCTTCCCGCTTAAATCCCAGATGTCCTCCCGCTAGCGGCCCCTCCGCTACAATGAAATCCGGCTTTCTGTCGTATTTTTTCATCCAGTACTTCGTGACAACCGACAAGGCACGGGGGCTCGACACGATCGGAGCCAGCATTGTCCGGTGGCTGCGCCCGGGCATTCCGTTTTCCGTCTCTGCCACGACTCCGGGCAGATCTAACGGCAGTCCGGCACCGGAGATAATACAGTCGGTACCTGCCAACACTGCTGCCCTGACATAATCCTCGTAGCGCTGTGTTGCCACCATGATGTTGACACCGACGATACCGCCTCTTGCGATCTGCCTTGCTTTTTCTATTTCTTTTCCGATAGTGCGCAGATTACAGGCGATGGGATCTCTGTCAAAATCCGGCTCGCGGAAACCGATCTGGGCAGTAGAAATGATGCCGATCCCACCTGCCGCAGCCACTGCTCCCGCCAGACCGGACAGGCTGATTCCCACACCCATGCCCCCCTGGATCACGGGAATATCTGCATGTAATTCCCCCAGGATCATTTTTCCGTGCTTCATCCCACATCACCTCTCGTTACCGCTTTAATACTTGCGGAACCTTTCATAACGTTCCTCTGCGATCTGTTCACCGGTCATGCCGGTATATTTTTGCAGAAATTCCTTGATATGTTCCTTGAGATACCCACCGATGGCTTCCACGGTACTTTGGTCTGCCCCACCGTATTCCGGTACGATCCGCTCGATCACACCAAGACGTTTCAAGTCTTCAGATGTAATATTCATGACTTCACTGGCTTCTCTGGCACGATCAGCATCCTTCCATAATATAGAAGCAAAGCCTTCGGGAGACAGGATCGAGTATGTGGCATTTTCCATCATCCATACCTCATTGCCTACCGCTGTAGCCAGTGCCCCGCCGCTGCCTCCTTCTCCGATAAGGATGCACAATACCGGTACTTTTAAGGCTGACATCTCCAGCAGATTCCGGGCAATGGCCTCGCCCTGGCCTCTCTCCTCCGCCTCCACGCCGCAGAAAGCTCCCGGCGTATTTACAAAGCTGATAATGGGTCGGTTGAATTTCTCCGCCTGCTTCATCAGACGCAGTGCCTTACGATACCCCTCCGGCATGGGCATACCGTAATTGCGTCTGGCACACTCCGCAAAATCCTTGCCCTTCACATCTGCCAGCACTGTCACCGGCTGCCCGTCCAGGAATGCCACCGCACCTACCAGTGCTTTATCATCCCCATAATAACGGTCGCCGTGAGCCTCCACTACATAATCGAAAATGTAGGGAATATAGTCGGTCGCTGCCGGTCTGTCCACTCTCCGGACGGTCTTGACCTTTTCCCATGCCGTTCTGGGGAGTGTCAGTATTGACCGTTCCTTCACGATCTCCGTAGGTTCAAAATGGAAGTCAAAATTTTTCTTAAAATCCGCATAATTCCCCTCACTGCACCGATGCGTCGTGATCAGGAAATATAAGGTCTTCTTCAGATTCTCCCGGCGGACGATACCGTCCACAAAACCATGCTCCTGCAAAAATTCCGCTGTCTGGAAGCCATCAGGGAGGCGCTGTCCCAGAGTCTGCTTAATAACTCTCGGTCCTGCGAAGCCGATCAAGGCTCCCGGTTCCGCCATGATCACATCTCCCAGCATGGCAAAACTGGCCGTTACACCACCTGTAGTGGGATCTGTCAAAATAGTCGCATAGAGAAGTCCTGCTTCTCCATGCCGTTTGATCGCTGCGGAGGTTTTTGCCATCTGCATCAGTGACACGATTCCCTCCTGCATTCTCGCACCGCCGGAACAGCAGAACAAAAATACAGGCAGCCGCAATTCTGTCGCCTTTTCAATTGCCCGGGTGACTTTCTCGCCGACCACATGCCCCATACTGCCCATCATGAATTTGGATTCGCAGATGCCGATCACAGCCTTTTCCCCGTAGATCTCGCATTCACCTACGGTCACAGCTTCTTTTACGCCGGATTTTTCCCTGGCCTCCGACAGCTTTTCTTCATAGCCCTCATATTTCAGTGGATTGCTCTCTTCTATCTCCTCGAACCAGGGCTGAAAGCTTTTCCGGTCTGCCACCATGCGGATCCGGTTGTGGGTCTTCACCCGGAAATAATAACCACACTCATAGCAGACATATTTATTTTTCGCTGCCCGGTCTCTGTTTATCATTTTCTTACATTTCGGGCATTTGATCTCTGTTTCTATCGTTACATTTCCCATACTTGCACCTCTTATTCTGCGTCACTCTTATCTCTCTGTCCCACTCATAAAAAACTTCCACAGACTATTTTTATTTTACCGCAAAGGTAAGTTCTGCTTTCGCCGCCAGTTTTCCGTTTACTGTGGCGATCGCTTCCCCGACGCCCACCGGTCCCTTGCTGCGGATAATGGTGGTCTCCAGTTCCAAGGTGTCTCCGGGGCGCACCATCTGTTTGAATTTTGCCTTGTCAATCCCTGCAAAATAAGCTGTCTTGCCTCGGTTCTCCGGCAGAGACAAAATTGCCACCGCACCGGTCTGGGCAAGTGCCTCCAGGATCAGTACTCCGGGCATCACCGGATTTCCCGGAAAATGTCCGGCAAAATACGGTTCATTGAAGGTTACGTTTTTGCGTCCCACTGCCCGAACACCGGGCTCCAGCTCCTCGATAGTATCGATCAGCAGAAAGGGATGTCTGTGGGGCAGAATCTCCATGATTTCCTGGGTGTTATAAACTGACATTGTTCCTCCGTTCTGCGAATGCTGTCGTATCAACTACTTCCTCGCATTCTGCAATCGTCCTCGTTGATGCTCTGCCTTCTATCCTGTGTCTTGAACATCTGCTGCGGTTATTCTATGTACTTCTTTAGCAACAGACTCGCATTATGTCCGCCGAAGCCCAACGAATTGGTCAGTGCATAAGGCACCTCTTCTTCATAGCTGCCCCGACAGTAATTCAGATCCAGTTCCTCCTCCGTCTCACGCAGTCCCACGGTACGGTGGATATAGCCTTCCTGAATTTCTTTTACGCAGGTGACGAATTCCACTGCACCAGCTGCTCCTAAAAGATGCCCTACCATGGATTTGGTGGAATTGATCTTCAGATCATAAGCATGTTCTCCAAATGCGAGTTTGATAGCTCTGGTCTCAAACAGGTCATTATGATGAGTGCTGGTTCCGTGTGCATTAATATAACTAAGTTTCTCCGGCGCCACACCGCCGTCTTTTAAGGCATTCAGCATGGCGGTGGCTGCTCCGCTGCCGTCCTCCGCGGGGGAGGTAATATGGTAAGCATCCGAAGAACAGCCATAACCGATCAGCTCCGCATAGATTTTTGCTCCGCGTCTCTTTGCATGCTCCAGCTCTTCCAGTACCACTACCGCCGAGCCTTCTCCCATAACAAAACCATTGCGGTCTTTATCGAAGGGAATAGAAGCTCTCTGAGGATCTTCACTAAACGACAATGCTGTCAGTGCGGAAAATCCGACAATGCCGATGGGTGTAATAGAACTTTCCGTTCCTCCGGCTACCATCACGTCTGCATCACCGTACTGGATCGTACGATATGCTTCTCCGATGGAATGTGTACCGGTTGCACAGGCAGTCACAACGTTCAGACTCTTGCCCTTCAGCCCATAGGCAATGCTGACATTACCTGCTGCCATGTTGGAGATCATCAGAGGCACCAGCATGGGTCCTACCCTGCCGGGACCTTTTTCCTTCAGGCGGTCATATTCCCGCTCCATGGCCTGTAAGCTTCCGATGC
>OQVI01002911.1_pt1 | contig 10560 bp, 9 predicted proteins | sample 1691651 | NCBI WGS metagenome assembly OQVI01 (sample SAMN03418287, study PRJEB22391) | human gut metagenome | biome: human-gut; feature: organic feature; material: feces | host: Homo sapiens | place: Italy | collected 2013-04
TGTTAGACGTGTGATTTTGGGTAAGATTTATGAAAGAATAGCAGAATGACCAGCACCCGATGCGCCAAATTGGGCGGAATGTGCAGAATGGACAGAGGAGCGGACGCGGGAAAACGGGAAATACAATTTGAATATAAAATTAAATAAAATACAATAAGTTGATTTGCGCGAGGCCATGAGAGAGGTGCACTTATAAAAGGGTGGTAGGATGAGGGGACGGAACGGTCAAGACCGTTCCCTACAGACAGGGAAAAGGAAAATACGGAAAGGGAAGGTTGATGTGGACATAGCACAGCAGGACCCAAGGCAAAACAAAATCGGCCCCTGCCTTGGTGCGGCAGGGGCCGATAAATTCAGTGATTCAAATAACGCAAAAATGCGGAAAAGAAAGCTTTACCGGTCGATGGGGGCAGTCTTGGCTTTCAGCCAGGTCTTTTCCTCCTCGGTCAGGCGGGGGCTGAGCATCTCGTATACATGGGCATGGTAGGCGTTCAGCCAGTTGATCTGGTCACGGGTCAGTTCGTCCACAATGACCGGCTCGGTGGAGATGGGCACCAGGGTCAGCGGCTCAAATTTCAGCCAGTGACCATATTGGTTGGTGCCGGCATCCACGCATTCCAGCTCGTTCTCAATGCGGATGCCGACTTCATCGGTCTCATAAACGCCCGGCTCATCGGTGATGGTCATGCCCTCTTTGAAGACAATGGGGTTCTGGGGACGCAGGCTCTGGGGGCCTTCGTGCACCGAGGAGATGTAGCCAACGCCGTGGCCGGTGCCGCAGCGGTAGTTGATTTTGTGTGCCCACAGCGGGCCGCGGGCAAAGCTGTCCAGTGCAAAGCCGGTGCAGTAATCCAGGAATACCGCGCGGGCAATGTCAATGTGGCTCTGCAGGGTCCAGGTGTAGTATTTGCGCTCGTTCTCGGTCAGGGGGCCGACGGGATAGGTGCGGGTGATATCGGTGGTGCCGCAGTCATACTGGCCGCCGTTATCCACCAGCAGGAAGCCGCGCGGCTCGATCACGCTGTCCACTTCGCCCTCGGCATGGTAGTGCATCATGGCAGCGTTGGGGCCGTAAGCGGCAATGGTATCAAAGCTGTCCTCAAAATAGCCGGGCATTTCGGCACGGCGCTTTTGCAGCATCTTTTCAATGTCAGTCTCGTGCAGGATTTTGCCCTCGGCGATGGCCTTTTCCAAGTCCATCTGGAAACGCACCATGGCAACGCCGTCACGCACATGGCATTCGCGGATGTTGGCAAGCTCGACCGGGTTTTTGACACCTTTCAGTGCAAAGATCGGGTCGGCACCGGTAACGGTCTTGTGCTCGTTCAGGGCGCAGTACAGGTCATAGTTGGTGGCTTTCTCGTCTACGAGGAACACTTCCTCTGCGGGCAGAGCGTGTACGGTATCGATCAGCTCCGGGTAGTCGCGCAGGGAAACGCCGTTATCGGCCAACGTTTTTGTGTCGGCATCATTCAGGCGGCCGGGAGCGATAAACAGGGTGCAGCTGTCCATCGTGACAAGGGCATAAGCAACGGCCAGCGGGGTACAGGGCAGGTCGCGTGCGCGCATGTTGGTCAGCCAGCCCACACAGTCCAGACCAGTCACAGCCAGGGCGGTGGCACCGGCTTTTTTCAGCTCGTCACGCACCATGGCAATGCGCTGGGCGGCGGTGGCACCGGTCTGCTCAACAGTCAGCAGCTCGCAGGGGGTGTTGGGCAGGCTGGGGCGGGTGGTCAGGCTCTCCCACAGGGGGGGGACGATATCTTTGCTTTCCAGCTTGGCGCCGCTCTTGGCCAGAGCGGCGGCATAGCCGTTGGCAATGGTGGCAGGCACGCAGCTGCCATCCAGCAGCAGGGTCTGGCCGGCGGCAAAATGGGCGGTCAGGTACTCTTCCACGGTGGGCACCCCGGCAGAACCGGCATGCATGCACTCAATTTCGGTACCGGCCAGCTGACGGTCACCCTGAACATAAAAGCGGCCATCGCACCACAGGGCGCTGCCGATCAGGGTGACAACAAGGGTGGAGTTCTCGCCGGTAAAGCCGGAGAAAAACGGCAGGCTGTTGTAATAAGCGGGCAGATATTCACTGGAGTGGGGGTCGCTGGTCATCAGCAAAACACCGTGGGCACCGGCTGCCTGGGCAGCGGCGCGCAGAGCGGCGATTTTTTCATTGGTCGTCAAAATAGTCCTCTCCTTATATGCAGAATGTTGAACAAGTCCATTCTAACATGTTTTCATAAAAGGTCAATACGGGGTGCGGTTCAGCACAGTGCCCAGCAGCGGCAGGCCGCAGCCCTGCAGAAGGTGAGCCGCCTGGCGCAGCTCCTGGTGGGTAACGCCGCCGCTTTGTACCACAAGCAGGGCACCGTCACATACCTTGGCAATGCTGAGAGCGTCACTGCATTCGCTCAGGGCTGGAGCATCGACCAAAAGATAAGCAAACTTTGGTGCACAGCTTTCCACCATGCGGGCAAAACGGGGGTGTTCCAGCAGCAGGGCCGGGCGGCTGGTGGTGCCGGAGGCCGGAACCAGGCAGGTGCCGCGGATCTCGGTGTGGTAGAGAACTTCCTCCAGAGGAACGCTGCCGGAAAGATAGTGTGCCAGACCCGGCACTTTGTGTTCACCGGTCAGCCCGCACTGGCGGCAGATGCCGGAATGGCGCAGGTCACCGTCAACCAGCAGGCAGCGCTGGCCAAGCCCGGCAAGCAGCTGCCAGAACTGCAAAGCCAGAGTAGTTTTACCTTCCTGCGGGGTAGTGCTGGTGAGCAGAATGATTTTGGCGTCTGGGGCTGTCTGTTCCAGACGCAGGCGCAGCAGATTCAGGGATTCAACCGTCCGGGGTGCCAGCTCCGGCAGGTGGTTCAAAGCAAGTTCTTTCATGGGCGGCCGCCTTTCCGGGTATGGAGGCGGCGGGGCGTGGCATCCGGGATGCAGGCCAGCGGCGAAGAGCCAAGGCAACGGGTCAGATCGTCCGCCGTATAAATGTGGTCATCCCGCAGGTAATGCAGGCAGAGGAAAGCAAAGCAGAGCAAAAAGCCGATGCCAGCGCCAAACGCTGCGTGGAACACAGCCCCCGGCCCGGAAAAGCGCTGCGGCGGGGCTGCCTGCTCCACCAGGCGGGGTGGGGTGGTGCCCATGCGGGCAGAGAGATCATCCAACGCAAGGGCAGCCAGTGCGTTGGCAATATCTGCTGCGCGCTGTGGGGAGGAATCGGCCGCAACAATGCGCAGAATATGGGTATCTGCCGGGTGCAGAATGGTAATCTGGTCTTTTAAGTGGGCAGTATCCGTGGAAAGGCCAAGGGTGGAAATAACGGATTCCAGCATGGTGCGGCTGGTCAAAAGCTCCTGATAATCAGCCGTTAATTGCAGTTCCGCATAGCCGGAGGTCAGCCCCTCCTGTGCGGCGGCAACATACAGCTGGGCTTCGGCCTGGTAGCTGCGCGGGGCAAGGCGTGCGGCAGCAAAGGCCAGAATACCTCCCAGCAGGGTACAAACCAGTACCGCGGCGAAATGGGCGGGCAGCAGGCGGAACAGTTCCACGGGGGTCACTTCGCGCCCGGCGGCGCGGGATGCAGGGGCAGCGGGCAAGGTGCTCACCTCCAAAACAGGGCGTGAACAAGGCAAAATTCCGGTAAAAACAGCATACATCAAGTGTAACACGCGCCCGGCGCAAAATTCAATAGAAAAAACGGTTTTTCAGGCGATACTGGGCGGTTTTTCGGGCAAACTGCTGAAAGGTGAGAGGATTTTGCAGCAAACGGGGGAAACGCCGCGGTAAAAAGGCGCTGACGGGGCAAGAAGTTTTCAAAAATTTCAAATTTTGGCAGGCCCAAATGGGCGAAAAGCTCTTGACGGGTTTGATATAATAAGGTTAGCAGTAAGAAAACAAGATTGCTAACAACACAAACAAACTTTAAGATAGAAGGGAATATTACCATGGCAGAACAGGTAACGAAAATTGATATTTTCTCCGGCTTTTTGGGTGCAGGCAAAACGACCCTGATCAAAAAGCTCATCAAGGAAGCGTTCCAGGGTGAAAAGATTGTGCTGATCGAAAACGAATTCGGCGAGATCGGCATTGACGGCGGCTTTATGCGTGAGGCTGGCATTCAGGTCAACGAGCTGAACTCCGGCTGCATCTGCTGCTCCCTGGTGGGCGACTTCCGCGAGGCACTGAAAAAGGTCGTGGAGACTTATCATCCTGACCGCATCCTGATCGAACCTTCCGGCGTTGGCAAGCTGAGTGATGTGACCCGCGCTGTTGAGGGTGTGGGCGAGACCCTGCCGGTCAGCCTGAACAGCTTTGTGACCGTGGCCGATGTGAACAAGGTCAAAATGTATATGAAGAACTTTGGCGAGTTCTATGATGACCAGATCAGCCACGCATCCTGCATCATCCTGAGCCGCACCGGCAGCGCAGACGAGAAGAAGGTTGCCGCAGCCGTTGCCCTGATCCAGGAAAAGAACCCCACCGCCACCATTGTGACCACCGATTGGAACGAACTGACCGGTGCACAGATCGTTTCCGTTATGGATGGTAAGCGCGACCTGGTTGCCGAGCTTCTGAGCGAAGCACAGGCTTCCAATGCTGCCCATGCGGACGAGGATGAGGAAGAGCATCATCACCACCACCATGACCATGATGAGGACGGCCACGAGTGCTGCCACCATCACCACGACCATGATGAGGACGACGATGATGAGGATGAGCACGAGCATCACCACCATCATGACGAGGATGATGACCACGGCCACGAATGCTGCCACCACCACCATGACCATGATGACGACGATGACGATGACGAGCATGAGCACCACCATGACGGCGAGTGCTGCTGCGGCCATCATCACCATCATCATGACCACGATGCAGACGAAGTGTTCACCAGCTGGGGCCACGAGACTGCCCACAAGTACAGCCATGACGAGCTGGAGGGCATCCTGACCACGCTGGATTCCGGCGAGTACGGCGCTGTGCTGCGTGCCAAGGGCATTGTGGACGGCGGCGACACCTGGTACGAGTTCGACATGGTGCCCGGTGAGCATGAGATCCGCACCTGCGGCCCCGATGTTACCGGCAAGGTGTGCGTGATCGGTTCCCAGCTGAAGGAACATGAGGTGGAAGAGCTGTTCCACGCCTGATTTGTAAAGGAGTAAAACATGGCGCAGAAAGAGATTCCCTGTTACCTCTTTGTGGGTATGCTGGAAAGCGGCAAAACCAAGTTTATTCAGGAAACAATGGAGGACCCGCAGTTTGATTCCGGCGACAAAACGCTGCTGTTGATCTGTGAGGAAGGCGAAGAGGAATATGATTCCGAGCGATTTGCCTTTGGCGGCGTGACCGTTGCCACCATTGAGGACAAAGCGGAACTGAACCGCGAACACCTGCAGCAGCTGGCTGAAAAGTCTGACTGTGGGCGTGTGATCATTGAATACAACGGCATGTGGCTGGTGCAGGAGCTGTACGATGCCCTGCCGGATAACTGGCTGATTTACCAGTGCCTGGCCACCGCAGACGGCACTACCATCAAGACCTATGCCAACGACAATGCCATGCGCGGCCTGCTGCTGGACAAGCTGCGCGGCAGCGAGCTGCTGGTGGTGAACCGTGCCGAGGCGGTAAACGATGACGAAAGCCACCAGCTGATCCACAAGCTGGTGCGCCAGGCCAGCCGCCGCTGCGATATCGCCTATGAGTTCAAGGATGGCAGCGTTGCCTATGACGATATCCCGGACCCGCTGCCGTTCGATGTAAACGCCCCGGTGATCGAGATTCCCGAAGAGTTCTTTGGCGTATGGTATATGGACTGCATGGATGAGATGCAGAAGTACGACGGCAAAACGGTGAAATTCCTGGCTCAGGTGTGCCAGACCAACCGCGCCGGCAAGGACAGCTTTGTGCCCGGCCGCTTTGCCATGACCTGCTGCGTGCAGGATATCCAGTTTGTGGGCTTCCCCTGCAAGTACACGGAGTACAAGAACCTGAAGCAGCGTGACTGGATCACGGTAACGGCAAAGGTGAACCTGAAATACCACCCGATTTACAAGGGCCAGACCCCGGATTCTGTCGGCCCGGTGCTGACGGCCATCAACGTGGAGCCTGCCGCGGCCCCGCGTGATGATGTGGTGACCTTCAGTTGAGCGGGGAACGCCGCAGGGCAATCGAAGCCCGCGTGGCAGCCGCAGCCGCCCGGCTGGAAAAAGAGGGCCGCTACACGGCAACCCGGCGGTGCATCCAGCACGGCAAGGTCAGCGTGTATGCCCACTGCGTCAGCGTGGCGGATACCGCCTGCGTCTTGGCGGAAACGCTGCACCTGCGCGTAAACGAGCGGGCGCTGATCCGCGGTGCATTGCTGCATGATTACTTTTTGTATGACTGGCACGATAAAGCCAACGGCCACCACTGGCACGGTTTTACCCACTCAGGCACCGCCCTGCACAACGCAAGCGAGGATTGGAAGCTGACCCCGGTGGAGCGGGAGATCATCAAAAAGCACATGTTCCCCTTAACCCCTATCCCACCCACCTGCCGTGAAGCGTGGCTGGTGTGCCTGGCAGATAAAATCTGTGCCGCCAAGGAGACGACCGGCGGAATCTATGGCAAGCTGCCGTTTGCCGCGAAGCATAACGCGCAGGATAAGTAAATTAACGTTTTATATGCAGAAAATCCAAAAGCCCGATGCCGTGTTGACATCGGGCTTTTGGCATTTTACACGGAGAGGGGAAAAATTAGGAATTCGGAATGGGACGGCGGGAAAAGTTCGTGGCAAGGGTTGAACCTGCTGTAATTCCGCATAGGCAGGAATCATAAACAGGAACAACAAAAAACAGGCGCACCACAGAATAATCCCCGTGGTGCGCCTTATTTATACGATTGTACCTATTGGATTAAAGGTTTTCGCCGAAGCCTTTTTTCAAAAAGGTTGGAAAAATCCCCCGTAAATCCAAAAATCACAGCGTATCGCAGATGGTGCTCATCATGGAACGGATGTCGATGTGCTGGGGGCATTTGGGCAGGCAGGCACCGCACTTGATGCAATGCTCGGCGCGGGTGGCGGCGGGGGCGTCCTCATATTCCTCTTTTAGGGTGGCGAGGCGGTCACCACACAGGCGGTATTCGTTCCAGGCGTGCAGCATGCCCGGAATGTTGACCCCGGCGGGGCAGGGCATGCAGTACTTGCAGGCCGTGCAGGGGGCAAGCTTTTGGGCCTTGAACACATCCAGCGCACGGGCGAGGGTATCCTGCTCGGTGGTGGAAAGCGGAATAAAGGGATCCATGGAAGCCACGTTATCCTGTACCTGCTCTAGGGTAGTCATGCCGGAAAGTACGCACAGCACATTGGGCAGGCTGGCAACCCAGCGAATGGCCCAGCTGGCCAGGCTCTTTTCCGGGGCGGCCTGATGCAGCAGGGCGGCGGCTTCAGGGCAAAGGGTGTTCAGCATCCCGCCGCGCACCGGCTCCATAACGATGACCTGCAGCCCGGCAGCGGCGCACAGCTCGTATTTTTTGCGGCTCTGCTGATAGTCCCAGTCAAAATAATTGAGCTGCAGCTGTACAAAATCCCAATCGCCTGCAGCAAGGATCTCTGGCAGCTGCTCAGCGCTGCCATGGAAAGAAAAGCCCAGCCGCTTGATTTTGCCCGCCTTGCGCAGCTCGTTCAGCTGGTCATAGGCGTGGTACTTGGCGTAATTGGACCAGCTGCTTTCATGCACAGAGTGAGCGAGGTAAAAATCAAAGTAATCAGTGCGGCAGTTGGCCAACTGCTCGTTAAAAATACGGGGCACATCCTCATCGCATTTCAACATCCAGCCGGGCAGTTTGCTGGCAAGGTGATAGCTGGCGCGGGGATACTTGGCCAGAGCTTTGCCGCAGAACTTTTCGCTCATGCCGCCGTGGTAGGGGTAGGCAGTATCGAAATAGTTCACGCCGTGGGCATAGGCATAATCAAAAATCTCCTGTGCCTTTTCCTCGTCAATGCTGGTCTGGTCGGCGGCGTCCCGCAGGGGCAGGCGCATGGTGCCAAGACCCAGCAGGCTGATTTTGCCGTTGAGGTCATTATAGGGGGCAGGGTTATTGCGGCAGACACGGTATTCCATACAAGTTACGCTCCTTATTCCGGCTTTGCCAGATGAATTTGATGGAAGATTTGGTGCGGGGATAAACAAGAAACGCCGATTTTGCTGGCTCGGCGGTTAAGGTGTATCTGAAAACAAAGAAACAGCCGATATTTTCGACTTTTCAGATACACCCTGGGAAAAGGAAATTATTCGCAGGAGGAACAGTCGCCACAGTCCTCATCGGTGGCAGGAGCTGCCGTTGCGGCGCGGCCTGCCAGCTCGGGATCAAGGCTTTCGGCTACTTTGATCATCAGGGCACATTCAATGCGCTTGCGGAACACTTCGCAGCCATATTCATACACACCGTGGATATCGCCGGTGGCGTGCAGGGCGTTGGCGGCGCAGCCGCCCGCGCAGTACAGGCGTGCCCAGCAATCCTTGCAGTCGGGGCGGGCGTACACGTTGCACAGCTTGAATTCATCCCGCAGTTCGGTGTTGGTAACGCCGTTCCAGATATCGCCCAGCTTGTAATCCGGGTCGCCGACAAACTGATGGCAGGGGTACAGGTCGCCCCAGGGGGTAACGGCCATATATTCGGTGCCGGAACCACAGCCGGAAATGCGCTTGTAAATGCAGGGGCCATGGGCCAAGTCGATCATGTAATGGTAGAAGGTGATGGGATGACCGGCTTTTTCACGGCGGAGCATATCCTTGGCCAGCAGCTCATACTGGTCAAACAGGATGGGGAGGTCGGCTTCGGTCAGGGCTTCGGGACTGCCGGCCTTGCTCACGACCGGCTCCATGGAAAGCTCGTCAAAGCCGAGATCATCCGCCATGTGGAACAGGTCGTTGGTGAAATCGGTGTTGTAATGGGTGAAGGTGCCGCGCATGTAGTAGCCCTTACCGCCGCGGGCCTTGACCAGCTGCTGGAACTTGGGCACAATGCGGTCATAGCTGCCGCGGCCTGCAATATCCTTGCGGAAACGGTCGTTGATCTCCTTGCGGCCATCCAGAGAAAGAACCACGTTGTAGCACTCTTTGTTGGCCCACTCAATGACTTCATCGGTGATGCCGATGCCGTTGGTGGTCAGGGTGAAGCGGAAGTTCTTGCCTTTTTCTTTTTCAATGCTGCGAGCATAGGCAACCAGCTGTTTGCAGACCTCAAAGTTCATCAGCGGTTCGCCGCCGAAAAAGTCAACCTCCAGGTTGTGGCGGGTGCCGCTGTGCTCCACCAGGAAATCCAGCGCACGCTTGCCGGTCTCAAAGCTCATCAGGCCGGACTGGCCGTGGAACTTGCCCTGGGCGGCAAAGCAGTATTCGCAGTTCAGATTGCAGGTGTGGGCCACATGCAGGCAGAGTGCCTTGACAACGGTGGAACGATTCTTGAAGTCAAAGGCATGGTCAGCGTAAATATCTTCGGCAAACAGCTTGCCATCGGCCTTCAGTTCTTCGATATCGTCAAAGCAGTCGTTGATGTCCTCGGCGGTCACTTCGGGATGGTCAGCATATTTCTTTGCCAGCAGGTCGGCAGCTTCTGCGCGGGAGTGGCCGGCATCGACCAGAGCGATGGCGGCATACGCCAGTTCGTCTACAGCGTGAACGCTGCCGCTGTAGACATCCAGCACAATGTTGTAGCCATTGAGTTTATATTGATGGATCATACTATTCCTCATATCCGAATCAAAGTGGGGTTACATAAAAAGAACCGGGAGCGCCTTTTTGGTAAAAGGCAGTCCCGGCAGAAAGCCAGTTCAAGTAAAAATTACTTCTTCTCGCAAGGCTGGTTGGCAATGCCGCAGCTGGTCTTGCAGGCGCTCTGGCAGGAAGTCTGGCATTCGCCGCAGCCGCCGTTCTGGAGGCTCTTAGCCATATCGCGGGTGTTCAGAGTCTGAATGTGCTTCATGAAATTTCACCTCTTCTATAAATATAGATTATATTAAATATACACGGAAACCATAGGGTTTGTCAAGCAAAAGCGGGGATTTTTGCGGGGAGGCGGGCAGTTTTTTGCCCACAACAGGAATGGTGCTATGGCAGAACATCCAAAGTGGAGCCACCGCCAAGGCCAGTGTGGTGCAGGTGGGTGCCGCAGGCAGCAAGGGCGGTGCAGGCCGCGATGAATTCCGGAGTGATCACTTCGCCCGGTGCCAGCAGCGGAACGCCCGGCGGATATGCCCAGACATACTCCGCCGAGGTGCGGCCAACGGCATGTTGCAGTGCCAACGCGGTGTGCGGGGCAAAAAGCGCCTGTGCGATGGAACAGGCGGCTGGGCCGGGGGTGGGCAGCACCTGCGCCGAGGCGGGCAGGGGAGCGTTCTGCGCCGCCGCAGCATCGATCACCAACAGGGCAGCGGCAAAACGGTCAAGGGCGGTTTCTTCATCGCAGGGGGAGGTCATGGCCAGCACGTTGGCACCACAGGACATCTCGGTTTCAAACTGCCAGTCCCGGCGCAGCAGTTCCGCCAGGGCGGGGCCGGTCAGCCCGGCAGCAGCACCGTTG
>OQVI01002913.1_pt1 | contig 10557 bp, 10 predicted proteins | sample 1691651 | NCBI WGS metagenome assembly OQVI01 (sample SAMN03418287, study PRJEB22391) | human gut metagenome | biome: human-gut; feature: organic feature; material: feces | host: Homo sapiens | place: Italy | collected 2013-04
GAAAAACCTCAGATGTCCGCATGGCTCAGTATGAATCTGAAGCCAGAGTTCCTAAGATTGATCTTGTAAAACAAATGTCTCAGATCTTTGATATCAATACTCATGCCTTAACAGTTCCAGATATTGATACTCACATAGGTCTGATGCATACACTATTTGCACTGGAAGATATGTATGGTCTAAAGGTAAAAAATGTAGATGGGCAGCCTCATCTCTGCCTTGACTCTTCCATATCTACTCCCGGCTCCTCTGTCGATGAAATGCTTCGTTCATGGATGGAACAGGCTGACAAACTGAAAAACGGTGAAATCAGCAAAGAAGAATATGATGAATGGAGATATAAGTACCCGGAACTGGATACTTACCAGAAACGTGCCAAGGTACCATCTCAGGAATTGAGCGACTACCTTGTACAGGGATTACTTGATAAGAAAAAGAAATAATAGAAAAGAAAAACCTTACTGATATTCAGTTTTTTATTTCTGAAAATCAGTAAGGTTTCTTTATATACGTTATGAAATAAAATTTTTATCTCTTGAATAACCACAAAATGTTGCCATTTTGTTGCCAATCACTAAACAAATTTGTTTGCAACCCGCATAAATACTGAGTTCTTATAATTGTGTGGTGTCCCTTCGCACACCCACTTTGCATTTTTTTTGCAAACTCACTTGTAAAAACTTCCCTTTCCGACCCTTCCGGGATACTGCACTATTTTTACTTTTTTCTTTCTGCCTTTTTCTCCCGGCGATGCATACAACACCAGGTTCTTTTCAGGCATACTTTTGATAAGATTCTTTTGTAACTTTTCTCTCAGAACGGCTGAAAACAGCTTATTTACTGCATTTTCTCCGGGTGTGGATTTCTTTAAGGTTTCTTTTTTTCTCTTCTTTCAAGACTGAAAAAGCCCTGCATCAGGATGGTCTCTGATGCAAGGCTTCTAATTTTTTTCTCTATATTTTTATGTCTTTTTTTTATGTTTTCTCGGGTGCTCCGTATGGCTCGGATTTTCTGATTCTTACAAAGGGGATTATCAAAAAAGTGCCAAAGAGGAGTACTAAAAAATATAGAGCAGAAACCTTATGCCTGCATTATACAGCATTCTATCTGGCATTTCAATAAAATTCATAGTACTTATCCCGCATACTCGGATGCCGTGCTACTTTTCTCCTATAAGCGGAATCATCCCTTCTTCCGAAACAATCTTCCCCAGATACAAGGTAAGCTGTTTCCGTAGCAGTGATTTCAAGATGGTAGCCCGCATGCATTGCTATCTCCTGATTATAGTGTTCACCTCTAATTAATTTCTTCATCGTATTTAACCCTCCTATATGTCTTCATCATGGCATTGCAGCCAGTTTGGAAATCTCAGTTTCATATATGCAGGTATCCTCTTTTACCGAAGATACCCGCAATCTGTTTTACTCTTCGCACTCTCCGAACAGTTCAATGTAGTCATCCACATCCATATGTTCTTCCACCCAGTCCCTTGCCTCATCCTCAGACAACGGAATGATTTTTTCACCATCTGTATAACCGCATCCCTCAACATACTTTGCGTATTTGGTCATTGCACCACCTTCACCGCAGAGGAAAAACTCTTTCGTTCTCTTCTGGTATAACTCCTCTTCAAGATAACGGAAATCTCGTCTGCTCATGGTGTCAGTACGGTATCTGCCGATATAAGTTGCAGTTTCAGTGTTATACATTTTTCCTTCAATTATTTTCTTCATGATATTTAATCCTCCTTAATCTTGAGGCTGGTATCCTCCTCACAGGACTCAGATACCGCCTCATACGTTTTTATCATCACAGCGTTACTGTCATATGCTTTAGAAATCCTGCTGTTTCACCGCCTCTGACCGGCTTCTATGCCGCCCCATTGCTGTTCCTGAAAGCCTCCATGCCCCTTTTTTTCTCCTCCTCCGCCATTCTATACAGAGAACCGGCATGTTCATTCTCAAATGTGCGGATGTTTGCTTCCAATATATGTTCCAACCAGCACCACTGGTCTATCGTCAGGGAGAATCTGTTTCTGACCTCATCGGTTTTCTCCTTCGCCAAAACATTCAGCAATCCTTTATCCGTTTTCACGACCGGTGCATAGAAGTTTATTATTTCAATTTCTATCGGTCTCTCTGCTCCCGGATTCCAGCGGATGTAAATACTATAAACAAAGCACTTATCACCTTTTTTCCTGCGGGTCAGGGGTCTCAGTTCTGCCCGGTAGATTGTCTCAGTCTCCACACAGCCCTTCTGTGCTTCCTGCTGGTTTAATCTTCCTTCATGATAGAGCTGTAACGCTGCCTCGATTGCCTGAATCTGTACTGCATTCCTTGGATATGCGGCCAGGTTCTGCTTCAGCCACTGTACCTGGCTCTTCAACAGGCTCTCGCCCTTTGCCCCATCCTCTGCCAGGGCTGCCGCAGGGGTCTTGCCCTTTAACTTGCCTGCATTGATGATTGTTGTGTAAGCCGGACTCTCTGAGGCTCCTTCGCTGACCGGTCTGGCAGTCAGCAGATGTTTCATTTTAAGGTCGTGTACCTTCTCAAAGATTCCTGGTATCTCTCTCACCGGGATGTTTGCGGTCGTTGCTTTCTTATCGGCACTGATGATAACAAAATTGAAGCGGCTGAACGTCTCGTGATGGAAAGTCAAGGGCTCGCTGCCATCCTTGCACTCTGGACGGGTAAGTTCGTTTAAAACAATAAATGTCTGGTTCTGTACTATGCTGAAACATTCTTTTGGGTTCTTCATGATTTTTTCTCCTTTTCATTAAAATCTGGGGGAATATCTGTTTTCCTATGTAAATCCCCTGTATATGATTGCTGCGGTTGTAGCTGCCGCTTATAAAAGTCTGTGGACAACTTCTATGTTTTCATAAAGCATATCCTCCTTTTCATCTTCTGATATCAGTATGCTGGTTTTTCAGCAAGAAAGTTTCTCCCGGGAGAAAAAACTTTAATTTTTTCTTGCTGTATCTACTATGCTTAAAATTCTATGAGAAAATGATTTTTTTGCGGATTTTTACGCAGGCAGGGATTTTCCGGATTGTCCGGAGTCTGGAAATGCAGTACAATAAGGGCGAAGAATCTATGAAGGAGGATTTCAGACATGAAGAAAAAGAATTTGCTTCTTATGTTACTGGCTGTGATGGCTCTGCTTCTCATACCGGTATCAGTACAAGCTGCGGCAGCCAAGCCAGGCACGGTCAAGCTGTCAAGTATCAAAGCTGTTGATTACAATAAAATCAACATCAAGTGGAAGAAGCCAAGTGGTAAATTCACAAATTACTGCATCTATTACCGCGAAAAAAACTCTAACGGAAAATGGATAAAAATTAAGACTGTCAATAATAAGACATTATCTTATACCCATACTTCTTCTGCAAAATATCCAATTGTTACAGGTGAGACCTACCAGTATACTGTCAGAGCTTACAATAAAAAGTCAAAGCAGTATGGGAATTACAATAAGTCAGGGCTTACAACAAAGACCAGACCTCAGCAGGTTAAATTGACCGGAATATCTTATGACGAGGACGAAGGAGTTACAATTACCTGGAATAAAGCTGGCGGAGCATATCTTTACAGAGTCTACTGTAAATCTAAAGATAACACAAAATGGCTGTCCTGCGGGCAGACAAGAAATTTAGAATTTACAGATGCTGACCCGTACACAGGCAGAACAAACATTTATACTGTGAAAGCAGTTGCTGCAAATGAAACAGCAGGAAAATTTGATACAACCGGGTTATCTATTGCTGTTCCTAGCGATGGAGAAGGGGATGTTGATTCTGTTACGCCAACACCGGCATTAACAATGCAGCAAATGGCAGATGAAGTTGTTAGATTGGCGAATATTGAGAGGGCAAAGATTGGCTTTGCTCCATTAAAAACAAACGTAAATTTGCAGAGAGCCGCAATGGTAAGAGCACAGGAAATTTCAATTAAGTTTTCTCATATTAGACCGGACGGAACCGATGCTTCAACTGCTTGCTATGAAGCAGGGGCAGGTTGCGCTGGAGGCGAGAATATCGCAAAGGGATTCTCTACTCCGCAGGATGTTATGACTGGTTGGATGAACAGTGATGGACACAGATGGGCTATTTTAGATTCTGGATATACACATGTAGGTGTTGGAGTGTATAAAATCGGTAATGATTTGTATTGTTGGACAATGGAATTTTCAGATGGGCCAGACAGAAAATGTAATGTAATTGTTTATGCTAATGGAGGAAAATTCGATGATGGGTTAGAATCTTATTCAATGCAAGTTCCTTATGGTTCTCGCATTGATGCAAAAACGCTAAAGATTCCCACTAGAGAAGGATATCATATTAAAGGATGGTCTGAAACAGCCAATGGCAATAATATGTTTACAAGTGGATGTACTAATGGTCTTGAACGAGCTTTTACAGCTTATGCTATTTGGGAATCAAATAGCTAAATTTTGATAACGGCAAAAAAGAGAACGCTTAAGCGTTCTCTTTTTATTTGTTATTTTTGTTTCTTCATTTTTCGATGATTGCGTTTTTTATGATTTTTTGTATTAAGTGCCACATAGCCACAACCTAAAGCTGCAACCATACCAAATCCAATAAAACCATATTTCCACTTACCATCATCACCAGTCATTGGCATTTTAAATGTCGCGTTATTGGTTACTTCATACAGACAATCATAGAAATACCATTTGTTTGTGTATCCTACGTCCTCTTTTGCAGAAGAGAAGTCTACATTTTGATATTCCTGTGCTTCCTGCATTGTCATTGTAAACGGCAATGTAAATACAATTGGTTCTTTTAGCAACGCATTTCCGTCTTTTGTCTTGATTTCAGTAACTTGATATGTTCCCTGGTCAAGGTTATCAAAGAATACTTTACCTTCGGCGTCGGTATGTCGTACTGTAGACTCTCCTTCTTTAAGCAGTCTCTTAAAGTTTGGATGCTTCTTAGATGTTGGTTGAATAGTTGCTTCCAGAATTAGCATTATCATCGTCACCATCAAGGGCTTCTGCCTGGCAGAGTGACCGGCAGGCGCTGACAGGATGCTGACAGGCAGAACAGCCCGGATGAACCGGCAAGATACGCGGAAGGATACTGGCGAATGATGTTCTATCAGAAGGATACTGGCGGGACAGTCCTTGGGACTGCCCGTTCCGGGTTAATCCCTGCCGGCAGGTGGTCAGGCTCTGTATAAAAGGATTAGCTGCGCCGGCCGGGGATATCGGCAGAGCCGGCAGGTGGTTCTCTGCCAGCACATCCCGACTGCTTCTTATACGGGTACGCTATACCTGACGGCTGCAATAACTGATATTTTCACCCATACACCCCTGACTGCTTTCTATACGGGCACTCATACCTGACGGCCGCAATAACCATCTCCTCCATCAATACCTCCAGCCTGCCAGTACTCAGATATTGCACGGCTTACACAAAACTTACACTTCCGCTATAAGCCCCACGGCATCCAAACCCCTCTTTTTATTATGCAATATATCTAATTTATAATCCTTTTATTTAAATATAATTATATATTATATATAATAAATATCTATATCCTACTATCTCTTACAAACTTACAGGATTTTCCAACATACACTGACCTATAGAAAAAGTTTTTGATGAAAAAAATATCATATCCTTCTCCATAACAGCAATCACTTCTGGAAAACTTTGTAAGAATCCCATCCGGAGCCCGCAAGTGCCCTGTTTATGCGGCTTTGCGGGCATCCGGGCTCTTACAGCAGCCTGTAAGCCTTCTGTATGTTTCTTATAAATCCCTGCATCAAAACAGAGAGCCCGTTTCCAGGCTCTCCGCTCTTATCCTCCCTATCAGTTACCAAATGGACAATCCCCATTACCAAATGAGGCATCACAGGAATCCTTGTCGGCCTTCTTCATCTGAATCACATGCATCCGGTTCCCCTTCGCCAGGCAGGAAGAATACACATTTTTTGTCAGGTTCCCGTTCTTATCCTTATCAATCATGCCTTTTCCATCCAGATATTCCAGAAAGGCCTTCACATCATCCACACCAGCATCTTCTGCCAGTTTCCTCAGGACAGACGGGATAATCCCAATCTTGTTCGTTGCGCTGTCGTAACGTCCCCAGTAATTCTGCGGCGGGAAGTCCGTATTCATACCAAGGCCTTCAAATTTGCTTCCATTTGTCATCACAGTGTCCATCAGAGTCTCATAGAATCTTTCGTTCTGGTCTGCCAAATCCTTGTCTGTCATCCATTTCACCGCATCTTCCACGGAAATAACTTTCCCATCATGGAACAGATGCTCTTCTGCAAGCCGGCTTGTCAGCACCAGTATCGCTATCGGCAGCACCTGTCCTCCAGATTTTCCCGCTTCCTTTGCCTTCTCATCAACCTCACGCTTTACCCCCTGCAGCATCTCTGCAACGATATCTTTTCCCAGTTTCTGAAGGACTTTCACAAAATCCCTGCCGCAGAATCCGTGGTTGTTCTCTGCAAAATCCAGAAGTTCTGCCGCATTTTCCTTGTATGGACAGTCTTCTTCATCCGGTGCTTTCACCATCACCAGACGGTTATAAGCACCCCCATTGTCACCATCTTTCAAAAGCCTGAACTCAGAAGTCGAGATTCCTACCAGATACCAGGTCTGTACCGGTTTCAGCTTTAAATCTCTTCCCATACGTGCTTTTCCAACCCCATTCGCGGTTTTCATAATGACTGATGACATGTCCACTTTTCTTTTTTTATCCATGTTATTGGCATCTTCCATGATGAACGGCAGGGTATTGTACGTTCCCAAAATCTCATCCAGGGAATTGAGGGTATTGTTTACACCGTAGACAAATCCATCCCTTGATTCATGTCCAGCCCAGACGCTTGCACAGAGTTTACTGGTAACACTCTTTCCACCGCGGGACTGTCCGTGGAGGTTTACAGTGAAGCCTTCCAGCCCAAGCAGCCCCACTACAGGAGCCGCCAGATTGGCTGCCAGCAGCAGCTGTACCATCTCAATATCACGTTCTTTTTTCATAACCTCATACCACAGCTTCGAGTCACCCTTCGGTTCCAGAGCTTTTGGCAGTTTGCTAAATTTCCCCTGGTCATTGAACATGATTTTCTCATCTGTATAAGGGATAAATGCTGATTTGTCTTCCGTCCATCCCATTTTAGATGTGACGAGTGAGACCGGGATAGTGCCGTTCTCTATGCCCCTGTCCAGTATATCCTGCAGGAATGCAACGATTGCTTTTGCGTTCTGGCTGGTAACACTGAATCCCTGTTTATACAGTTCGATTATCTTCTGGGGGGATGCCAGGATTCCCCTGTCCACATCTATCTTCTTCCATTTCTTGTTCCTCCGAAATCTCAGTCTGACTATCTCCTCCCCGCTCTCTACTGAACGGAGGATTCCGGTAATCGATACCGACTGGCTGCAGACCTTGATATACTTCTCCTGCCCGTTGAAATATATGCCCTGGTCTGTTGCTTCCCAGCATTCCGCGCAGTCCAGGTTCTGCATCCCTTCCGGTAAATTTGTATAATTTGTCCTTCCCAGCACTGTTCCGGACGCCGGCATCGTTTTTTTCTTCATACCCATCTTTTCTCCCTCCATCCATTCTTTTTTTGCAGTTTTCAGCATTTCATCAAAGAATTTTGCCATCTGTGTTCCGCCAAGCTCCTTTGCCCTTTCCCGGTATGCCTTAATCAGCCTTATCCTGCGGAAATCATCCTCTACCTGTACAATCCCTTTATACAGGCCTTTCTTTTCAAAGCCGGTCTTGTCTATCTGTTTGGCATATTCCTCTGCAGACGGCTTCTTCTTTAAAGCTGGCGGGAATCCCACATCACAGCTTGTTTCGTAAGTGTTATAAGCATCGTAATCATCATATTCCGGCTCCTTCCAGTTCTTTGCTTCCTCCAGGAGCATCTCCTCTTCCTCTTTTGTTAATGGAGGGAGTTCCGGTTCCACCTGCTGGGTATTGTTTGTTTTTAATGTATTATCTGTCATAGTTTTTTCTTCCTTTCGTATCAGTATTTTATATCAGGCTGCCTCAATGTCACCGTTCTGTCCATGGGCTTCCCTGTGTGCAGCATTCGCAATAAAGTCAGCTTCTTCAAATGGGAGCACCCCTGCCTCCATCAGTTCCCTGAGCACTTTCAGGAAATCACACTCAGCAGCAATACAGGCTTTTATTTCTCCCTGAGTCGCTTCAAGTGAAGCTTTTGTCCTGACATCTTCCAGTTCCTTCGCTGATATATAGCGGAAAGGCCTGCCCTCTTGTTCTATTTCCCTGACAGTTTCCATCAGATACCGGGTTTCGGCCTCGTCAGCGGCCTGGTCTACTTTCTTAAATAATGTCCTGACAGTATCCCTGAACCTGTCGTAACTCTTCTCCAGTTCCCGAAGGTCTGCATGGTTTTTATTATCGTATAGTTCTTTAAATGGTCTCATAAAAGTTTTCCCCTTTCGTAAAAAATATTGTTTACAGATAACACCCCTCAAAAATCTAATCCCGCTTCATCCGCTGTTCATCATAGTTCCTCCTTTTTTCAATTTTTATCCTATACTTTGTTTATAATTCATTTTTGTTTTGTTATAAGTATGTTTATTTGTTTCATACTTTGTATATAGTTATATATCTTTTGTTTTTAGTTGTCAATATGTTTCTAATTGATTTTATTTTTTGTTTATAATCATATACATATGGTTTATTTTGTGTTATAATATCAAAAGCAAAATAATGTATATAGGAGCATAAGCTTATGACAGATGATACTAAAATTCTCTATAAAGACTACACTGAGGAAGAACCCTATGAAGGAGATTGCTGTCCTCCCAATTACTGGACTTGCGAAAAAGGAGTTGGAATAACTTTACCAGAATATGCCCTCAGCCGCAGTCTCACTTATGAGGGCGCACGGCGGAAAATATTAAAATATAGGGACGAACTTATCCCACACATCAGGATAAGAAGCGGCACACAGTATCTTGATGATGTTGCAGTGGATTTTTTAGACAGACACGGAAGAAAAAAAGCAGGCAATTCTGTAGCCGTGAAAACTGAAGAATTGGATGAACTACGGGAAAAGATTGATTCCCTGACGCAGGAAAACGACTCCCTGAAGGCTAAATGCCAAGACTTGACAGATAAATTAGAACAAAATGCAGTTGCCTATAAGGAACTATATGAAAAGTATGATTATCAATTAAGACGTAACGTGGAACTTTCTACTGAACTTATAATATCAGACAGACGCTCCCAGCACGTCATTGATACTCAGTTTGATATGTTGCGCAAGTCCGGTGTTATGACCGCTGAAAAACTTGATATAATACTTGATGCTATGAACTGGAATGGTCTGATACAGGAAAGTAAAAAGCCGCGTACACCACTTTCTCTTGCTGATAAGTATGATGATGTCGATGACAATAATGATACCGACCGTAATAAGTAGTGATAGCAGGTAATCTTCAACACCACAAGGGCGCAATTACTGACCACCTATAAGGTGTTCTCGGGGCATCCACCTTCCGGTGTCTCCTGCCCTCCTGCCGTCCTTCGTCCGTCACCCCAAAACCGTTCTCCCGATAACGAGAAGAGCAGCCAGACAATCCGGCTGCTCTTCTCCATTAAAAAAGTGTGTATTACTGCATGAGTGAAGTGTTCATGCACTTTCAGAGTACTACATTCTTCTCTAACAGACAAGTCTTTTCTACAGATTCCCCCGTAATCTTTCACAATCTGATATTTTATCACCTATTTAATTGACTCTTCCATCTTCCGGTACTATAATCAGACATATAAAGAAAAGGAGGTCTTCATCATGAAAACATGGAAGAACAAGTTTCAAAAAGTTCTGGCAATCCTGCTTGCTATCTGTCTCGTTACCGGATTCATGGAAGTCTCGCAGGTACAGGCAGCAACTAAGAAATCCGGCACGACATACTATTATACCCATTTAATACGTCAGAAAGGCGGCAGAAAACCGGGTGCGAACGGATATTATTACGATACCGGAACAATGAAAGTCATATGTAAAGGAAACACATTGACAATGTATTCCTCATTTAACAAATCCAAAAACAGAGTATTGAATACAAGCAAGAAAAATTTTGTAAAATACGGAAAACATACCTTTAAACTAACTTCCAAGACAAAATACTTCTCACTTGAATTTAACCCCGAAAATCCAGATAAGCCATATAGAAATAATTATTCCAAGTCAAACTTTATAAACATCATGAAACGCTTGAATGGTTTAGGCGCATGGATTACAGTAAAAAATGGTAAAGTCGTTAGTATGCAACTTTGTTCATAACAGGAAAAGCGTAGAACAGGTAATCATCCCTGCTCTACGCTTTTCTCATCTAACACATCCAATTTATTCAGAGGTATCTATCTTTCCATATATTTCCAACTATCCGGCAGAAACCTGAATCCGTATTCCTTCTTGTTTCCATGAAATCTTAGTAGTACAATATACAACATAAAGGAGGACTCTGTTTATGAAAAAAAGAAGATTTTTTCCCTGTCTGCTGTTTTTGCTGGCAGTCATACTGCTGATGCC
>OQVI01002919.1_pt1 | contig 10530 bp, 9 predicted proteins | sample 1691651 | NCBI WGS metagenome assembly OQVI01 (sample SAMN03418287, study PRJEB22391) | human gut metagenome | biome: human-gut; feature: organic feature; material: feces | host: Homo sapiens | place: Italy | collected 2013-04
CGCGACCGCAACCGCCACAAGGTGCGTCGAAGCGTACGCGCCCCGTACATTTCACGACAGAAGGGAATCATTTCCAGTTACGACCACCATTTCCGCGAAGCCGCGAAACTCGTGGGCTGGGACTGGCATTTGATAGCCGCCCAGTGTTATCAGGAATCGGGCTTTGACCCCGCAGCCGTTTCGGGAGCCGGCGCGCGCGGACTAATGCAGATTATGCCTTCGACCGCACAGTATCTGGGCGTCCCGGTAGACCAGTTGTTTCATCCCGATAGAAACATTGCCGCCGCGGCCAAGTATCTGCGAAAACTGAACTCGGACTTTCAGGACATTCGGGATGGAGAGGAACGGATTAAATTTGTTCTGGGAGCCTACAACGGGGGGCCTGGACACATTCGGGACGCCATGCGCCTGACGCAGAAGCACCGGGGAAATGCCCAACGGTGGGACGACGTCGTCATCTATGTCCGTAAACTCAGCGAACCGAAATATTATCGCGACCCTTCCGTGAAATACGGTTATATGATTGGTCAGGAAACCGCCAACTACGTCTCGTCCGTCCTGGAGCGATGGCGCTTTTACGGCAAATCGCCCGTAGATTCCCGCAAAAGTTCTACCGACCGCTCGGAGAACAGGACGGGCAAACGGCGAACGGTAAAAATCTACACCCCGGACGACCCTGAATTTACGGGTATTCCGGCTAAAGCATCAGGCGAGGAGCCTCGCCCGTGAATTTATTCCACTTTCTCTGACAGGTTGGTAGCTATCATTTTGTCCTTACTGCGACACAGGTAGGCCAGGCCGCATTGTTCGCAGTGCGGCTTGCGGGCCGTGCAGGTATATCGCCCGTGAAGCAGGAGCCAGTAATGCGAAGGAGCCACCAGCGGCGTGGGAATGTGGCGCTTCAGTTCCATTTCTACCTTATACGGCGTGTTACAACTTGCAGGGACCAGGGCGAGCCGGTGACAGACACGAAAAACATGCGTGTCGACCGCCAGGGCGGCTTTGCCAAAGATGATGGCCAGAATGACGTTGGCCGTTTTCCTGCCCACGCCCGGAAGTTGGGTGAGCTCTTCCAGCGTGGAGGGTACCTGCCCGTTGAATTTTTCGACCAGCTTTCGGGACAGCCCCACCAGGTATTTGGCCTTGCTGTTCGGATAGCTCACGGTCTTGATGTATTCGAAGATGACGTCCGGCGTAGTGTTCGCCATCGCCTCTGGAGTGGGGTAGTCCTGAAAAAGATGCGGGGTGACTTCGTTGATGCGTTTGTCCGTACACTGCGCGGAAAGTACCACAGCGACCAGCAGTTCAAACGGCGAATCATAGTGCAGTTCCGTTTCCTGAGAGGGTAAGTGTTCCTGAAAATATTTTAGGACCGTATCATACAATTCTTTTTTTCTCATGACGGCAGGTATTTCAAATCTTCTGTTACAGCATTTTCATATCGCGGAGCATCGCCGCATAGATAGCGGCCTTTTTCTCGAGCGCAAGCGGGTAGGCCCGGCTGGTACTGGGCATACGGTAGCAGCGGATTTCCCTATCCTGAAACCTATAGGGTACCCACTGGCCAATGGAGGGCAATGAGGGCAACTGCAAATTTTCACCGAGCGTCTCAACAGACTTTTGCCCCGTCGCCGCGATGGCCCGGCAGTCGGGCATCCGGCTTAATAGGTGCCGGACATCTGTCTGTCTGACAATTTCGAGAAACTTGTCTGAAGCGTTGCCGTTTTGTCGCCGCACATTCTCGGCCGTATCGTATAGTGCGACGCCCAAATCCGTCAGAAAGTCGATGAGTTCCTCCCGCCTGAACCGTTTGTGTTCCAGGTCAACGAAGGCATTCTTGTCCCCGCGGTAAATCAATCCGTAGATGCGCCACATGTCGTTCAGGAAGTTTGGATAAAAGAAATCCATGCTCCACCGCTTGCGGGGAGGCGGGAAACTTCCCAACATGAGCAGACACGCACGTTCGGGGATAAATGGCTGTAAGGGATGTGCTTCTATTGCGGTTGACGCATGGAGCGCTGGACCTTCGGTGGACTTCATCGGTATTGTTTTCGTTTATGGAAGTTGAAACCTATGTAAAAGTTGAGCGTACCGAATGTATTGTGCAGGGCCAAACGGTTACGCCAATAATTAAAGTTGTGCGCAATCAAGGACAGGCCGGCGAAGTACTTTGTATTGTTCCACACCAGGCCTATGCGACTCGTCACGTCAATATTGATATTCTCCAGTCGGAGCGGGGAGGAGGAGGCGATGTTGTCGCCGGCTTCTGCGTCCGACAGGGGAAGAGAGTGGGTTTTCGTATATCCGATTGACGGCGTTACGGCCACGCACAGCAGCATGTTCCGCTTGAACACCCAATTATAGGCGTAGCCGCAATTAACACTGAAATCCGAATATTTCAGTTGCCGGAACATGAAATTCTCACTGAAGGGGTAGTCCGGATTACTGATTACGGCGTCAGGCAGTGACTCCGTATCAAAATCCAGCTCGTGATGCGTATAAGAAAGCCCGACGCTCCAGGTCCCGCAACTCTTCCGCTGGACCGAGCTTTGGGCGAAGGCTGCCGGATAGGAGAAGCGCTTGTGATTGAAAATATAGTACACGTTAATCCCCTTCGTTTTCACGCTGATCCCGTCAAACTCCGTGCTTTCCAACATATCGCCGGCAGGTCCGAAGCCTTTTACCTTGTGGAGCATGAAATCGCTGCCCGTATGGCGGTATATCAGGTCGCACCCCAGCATGGCGCTGTAAAGGCTCAGCTCAAATTCCGTTTTTCGGGACTTACCTCCATTCCCCAAGGAATTTACGTCGAAGGTGTAGCCAAGGAAGATCCAGCGCCAGCCGAAGTAAGGGCCGACTTTTACCGTGGGTTTGGAATAGAAGTTCAGTTGCTGCCGATTGGCCCGGCTGTTCAGTTTATAGCTTTCAAAACTATTGGTGTTCTGTAACATGAAAGCCCAATTGTAGCGGTTGGGAGTGATGTAGGTCGTATCCTGCTCACTGAATGCGCGGACGAACTTCTGGACGAAGTTGAGTTCCTTTTCCTTCTGCGGTGAGCTCAGGGCCAAAGTGTCCGCACTGACATGCTCCAAAGTCTGGGCATGCAGAGCAGACAGGAGACTCCCCCAATACAGGAGCAGACCGTAAGTCTTGACGCGATTCATAATTCCCTTGGGCATCTCAGTCAATTCTCGAGTATTCGCTTTATGCGAAATCGCTACATTATTAGGGCAAACCTTGTTTCATTTCTTCGCTCTCAACGTCAGCCACATCAGATTTTTCCCAGAATACGGTCCATCACCCAGTTGACTGGCGTCGCGCTGATGCTGTCACAGGTACAGATGGCCTTGTTTTGTAAATGTTCCACGACCAGTTTAATCAAGGGGAGCTGGACAAACTCCGGATTCGGTACGCGTATTTCCTGTTTCCCCTCTGCATTGTAAAGAATGATAGGGTCGTACGTGAAGACCGAAAAACTTAATGACCCTCTGTCTCCTATAATTTCTATGCGGTCCTCCTTGGCGCTCTCGTGGGCGACGAAGCACCACGAGCCTGAGCCGGGCAGGCCGCTGTGGAAACGGAAACAGGCGCTGACCGTGTCCTCCGTTTCGTACAGGCCGCCACGATTGGCCTTAAACCCTTCGGCCTCGATGATCGGGCCGAACATACATTGCAACAAGTCGATTTGATGGGGAGCCAAATCATAGAAGTAACCGCCGCCCGCTATGTCCGGTTGGACACGCCAGGGCAAGTTAGTGCGATTGTAGTCCAGGTCTCGAGGGGGAACGGCGAAGCGGATTTGCACGTTGAGGACATTACCGATAGCACCATTCTTTACCAATTCCTGGACTTTCTGGAAATAGGGTAGGAAGCGGCGATAGTATGCGACGAAACACGGCACCTGCGTCTTTTCGACAATGCGGTTAATCCGGCAGCAGTCTTCATAGTTCGACGCCATCGGCTTCTCTATGTAAACCGCCTTCTCGCTCTTCATGGCCATAATGGCATACGTGGCGTGGGTGGAAGGGGGCGTCGCGATGTAAACGGCGTTAACGTCCGGATCGTCTATCAGGCATTGAGCATCTGTGTACCACTTGGGGACATGATGGCGTTCGGCATACGAGCGGGCCTTCTCCGCGTTGCGGCTCATCACGGCCACGACTTCCGAGCCCGGAATCAACGAAAAAGCCGGACCGCTTTTCTTCTCCGTCACCTCGCCGCAACCGATGAATCCCCATTTTATAATTGGTTCTGCCATTTTCTTCTATTCTATGTCGTTCGTGTTAAGATTGTAACGTTCGCTCATTAATAATGTCCACCATCATGGAGAGGTCGTCGGAAAGGATGCCGTGACTGGCCAGCAATTGAGCGTCTTCGGCAAAAAACTGAAGGTCGGCAACGGACTGCTGCCGCAGTTGCAGCGACTGGCGATAAAACGTTATGGCCTGCGGGATATTTCCGAGAATCCACTCCGTATGGCCGGCGTTCAGGTAGTCCATGGCCGCCGGTTTCCGGTCCAGAATCTTCTTGTAATAGCTCTGTGCCTGCTCCGTCTTGCCCAGGGACAGTAGGCACCAGGCCAAAGCCCGCAAGGCCATCCCGGAACTCTCGTCGATGTAGTCCGCCTTGAACAGTTTCGGCAATGCTTCTTCAAATTTTCCCTCACAAATGAGGCATTCTCCAATCCGTACCAGGTTGGAACTGTCCTCCGGGTTTGCCTTTTCCAGCTTCGTATATAGTTGCAACGCCTTGGCATACTGTCCCGTCCGGCGATAGCAGTCCGCCAGGTGGCGGTAGCCCCAGGCGTTGTCCGCGCCGAGCAGATTCGCTTTGTCATAAGCCTGTATCGCCTTCTCGTAGGCCCCTTTGGTCTGATACGAGAAGCCTATTTTCTGGAAGTTATCGGCCGACGGCGGCAACATTTCGTAGAAATACTTCGACAGGTCGTACAGGTTCTCGCTGAAGGCGAAATCGCCCAATTCCTGCAAATCCTTTTCCGAGAAGAAATCCTTGAGCAACGGGCAGTCCGTCAGTAGTAAGTCCCCAGAGAAAGGATCGTTCGCAGGACTGTGGTGCGGGAACAACTTGAAGTAGCGGAACATGTTCTGAATATAGATACGTATATGCTTTATCAGTTTGTCCTTCGCAACCTCGTGTTCCGCGGCCTGGTCCATGGGAGAACTGTCCGTAATGCCTGCGGACTGCAACTGCTGCCGTAACAAATCGCTCTGTGAGGCAGGCAATGCCCCGACCATCAGGCAGAAGGAATATTTGTCCGAATCGCAAAGTTCCGCCTGTTGTATGAACAATTTGAGTGCCGGGTTATTTCGCAGGACGGCGGCTACGTCGTCCTGCTCGGCGTCGAATGGGTAGAACCAGTTGGCCGCGACGGCAAAAAACGGGAACTTTTGCTTGAACATCCGGAATGAGCCCATGAAGATGTCGGCCCCCTTTTGTTGCATCTCAATCAGGCGGTGTACCTTTTTACTCCAGCCGGTTTTGTCCAACTTCTGGTCCCACGCCGGATTCATCTCCATTTCGTGCAAATTCTCGTGGAAAAAATCCGTGCCCCACTTTTTGTCCAGTTTTAGTTCCTGGGCCTGTTTCATCATGTCCGGGATAATTTCTTCCCGAAGGCTTTTTTCTATGTTCTGCGTCTCCAGGCTCAGCAGCAGTTGGACTTGCAGGTCGCGGATGCTGTGTAGGAATATCGGCATGTCCGCCAGAGCCTGAAGGCTTGTCTCAAGCTCTGGATACACGGTTATCCGTTCGGCATGGCGCAAAATGAGCAACACGAGTCCGACCATGGCGCGTGCCTGGCAGGCGACGGATGTCGTCATGTTCAACAGGTCTACCAGCAATTTTATTTTCTTCGCATCGAAGAACTCCATGGCAGCCAGCGTGACGGCGCTGATCAGTGTAGGCCCTTCGTAGGCCGAAAACCTCTGTTCCGCGAAACCGCGTTTCACCGCCTCGTATGTCGCCTCGTCCCAGTTGTCGGATGTGTATGCCAATTCAAAGAGCTGCCGGTATGAGAAGGCCGGTTGACGGAATAACTCGTTCAAGGATTTCGGCCCCTCCATCAGCTGCAACGTTCGCCAGAGGCTGGCGTAGTATGACGCAGCGGAGCGAAGGTGCACTTCGCGATAAATCGTGGCGCCCAGGTCATAACTTCGTTGGAGGAATTGCCGAAACAGCTTGCGGCGGTCCGGGTCCTGGTAGCCTTCTTTCATGTAATTCATCAACAACTGGTAGTCCCGGCATAACTCATGGTAGGGCTCCGAAAATTGTTTCTGCCCGGTTTCAGCCAAGAGCTGCCCCATGGAGGTCAACGCATCGTACAATCTATGCGTACCCAGGGACTGAAGAACCGAATCATACAATTTTCTCACACGCGCAGCATCCATATAAAGTGTTTTGGCATTAAGATTAATGTTGGGCTACAAAATTCTCGGCTATCTTGAGGAATTTCTCGTCCGGTTTCCGGGCATGCTCAAAATGAACAAGCCGCAACGCATTTATCGTTTCGTCTGAAAGTTTGTAATCCTCTGACAAGATTCTCCGGCAGACAGCTACGCCTCCCTTATTCAGAGAATCTACCGCCTGATTGTATCCTTCTAATAATTTTTTTGTGAAATCCTTATGGTTTAGGGCTTTCAAGGCCAACGGGTTCACGACGAAACAGCCCATTGACTGAGTGCCCGTAGAATCCTCCGCAAGCACCGGATTCCGGGCCAGACGGGCGCTGGTCAGATGCGGCTCCGGCAAAACCGCCGCGTTGATCTGATTCTCGTTCAGCATGCTGGTGCGGAGATAATAGTTATTCTGGGGACGGAACACGTCGGTATATCCCAAATTGTTTTTCTTCAGAATCTGCTCGCTATATAAGTCCGACGCCGAGTAACGCGCAACGGCAATCATATAATTTTTCATCCGGTTAATGGACTTGACACGTAGGTCGTGACTCACGACCAGGCCCCAGCGATTGTCCGTAGCGGTCAGGATGTCCAACGTCTTGTGCCGTTTCCCGTAATACGCGACACGCACCAGGTCTGAAATCCCTCCGACGGCCGATTTACCCAGAACGGCCGAATCGCAATCAAATTGTGACGGGTAAGTGCTGATGCTAATATTCAGCCCCAGGCGGTCGTAGAGGCCATGCCGTTCTGCCCAGTAGAAAGGAAGGCAATCTAAGGTAGGAGTGAGGGCTATTTTCGGCAAAGTGTCGCGAACTGTGGAGACAGCTGCCGGAACAGGGGCCTTTTCCTTCTGGCTACAGGCGCTGCAAAAAAGAAGGCCGAAAAGAAACAGACAAAAGTACGTTGTACGGATTCGCATATCTCGACAATTGTTAATAAAAGGGTAAGCGTTCCTTTCAACGCCCACCCCTTTATTGTTTAGTATCAATTATTGAATCGAAGAGTTCAATTACCCATTGATGGCAGCAACGCCGGGGAGAACTTTCCCTTCGATGGCCTCCAGCAAAGCACCGCCACCCGTAGAAATGTAGGAAACTTTGTCTGCCATGCCGAACTTGTTGATGCAGGCTACGGAGTCGCCGCCACCGATCAACGAGAACGCACCGTTGGCCGTAGCCTTGGCGATGGCCTCAGCAATTGCGCGGGAACCGGCGGTGAAGTTGTCGAATTCAAATACACCGGCAGGGCCGTTCCACAGAATCGTCTTGGCGCCTTCGATAGCCTTGGCGAAGAGTTCGCGCGTTTCGGGACCGGCATCAAGACCTTCCCAACCGTCAGGAATAGCGTTGGCCGGAACGACCTGCGTATTGGCATCGTTGGAGAAGGCATCTGCTGCTACGCAGTCGGTACCCAGTACCAGATTAACGCCTTTGGCCTTGGCTTTGGCAATGATGTCGAGCGCCAGGTCCAGTTTGTCGTCCTCGCAGATAGACTGACCGACGTGGCCACCCTGCGCCTTGGCAAAGGTATAGGTCATACCGCCGCAGAGAATAAGGTTGTCGACCTTGTCCATCAGGTTTTCGATGATGCCAATCTTCGTGGAGACTTTCGAGCCACCCATGATGGCGGTAAACGGACGCTGGATGTTGTTCAGCACCTTCTCGACGGCCTGAACTTCTTTCTCCATCAAGTAGCCGAGCATCTTGTGGTCCTTGTCGAAATAGTCAGCGATGACAGCCGTCGAGGCATGCTTGCGGTGAGCCGTACCGAACGCGTCGTTCACATAGTAGTCAGCGTAGGAAGCCAGCGTCTTGGCAAAATCCTTTTGACGTGTCTTCATTTCGGCCTTAGCGGCGTCGTAACCCGGATCCGTCTTCTCGATTCCGACGGGCTTGCCTTCCTCCTCGGGATAGAAGCGAAGATTTTCCAGCAAGAGCACTTCGCCCGGCTTCAAGGCAGCAGCGGCATCGCCAGCCTTTGCGCAGTCGGGAGCGAACTGAACCTTCACGCCCAACTTCTCGCTGACGGCGTCAACAATCTGACCCAGAGACAGCTTCGGGTTAACCTTGCCTTTGGGCTTACCCATGTGGCTCATGATGATAAGTGCGCCACCGTCGTTCAGTACCTTCTTCAGTGTGGGCAAGGCGCCGCGGATTCGCGTATCGTCCGTGATTTTTCCGTTTTCATCCAAGGGAACATTGAAGTCTACGCGGACAATTACTTTCTTACCGCTAAAATTACAATTGTCAATTGTCATACCTTTTATTTTTAGACTTGAGATATTTTGTTTCTGAGGCAAATTTACAAAAAAAATTGCGCGGGCAAGTGTGTTTGACAAAGTTTTCATGAAAATGCAATATCTTTCAAATGCTCAGGTCCGACCGTTTCCTTGAAGGCATGGAGCAGGGGCCTTTGGCCATCCGACAACGACGTGCTCCGTCGGGGGAAAGCGAAGCCTTCCCGTTGCCGCTGTCTGCCCGCAAATGGTCCGTGTACAAGTACGCTTTCGGGAAACTTGAAATTTAAGATTAGAATTTGTGTCTCATCTACCTATATAATATTAAAGGAGAGAAGGCCGCACTTCAACTTCGTCACGCCCGGACGGTGAGTTATTCCGGATAGTGAGGAATGTGAAGCGCGGCCTTTCCCTGCCTCGTCACCGAAGGCGGACGACGAGAGTCGTGTCTTGGCTAAAAGTAAAGCGGGCGTCTTTGAACTCCGGCGGCCCCATCATGCCCCGTGCGTCGTTGCTGAAGCCCGTCGGCTCCAGGGGAATGCCGAAGGTGGCCGTGTCGAGAGTGCCGTTGCCGTTCTGGTCGTGGAATATGCCGATGGCATAGGTTCCCGCTGTGAGGCCCGTCAAGGGCAGGATGAGCGGATTGGTTTTTACTTCCACGCGGAAACCGGCGTACAGCTTGCGCAGAAAGGTGGAATCCGAGGAATAGACGCCCACAAAGAGCGTACCTTCCGTGCGTTCGATACCGTGTACTTCGAGGGTGAGGCGTTGGGCCTGCACGCGTGTCGCGCCTCCGAGGCTAAGGAGGACGGACAGGAGAATCAAGGTGATGGTTTTCATACGAATGGATTTTAGAACTCGCTGCAAACTTACGTCTCGATTCGCAGGTATAAAAATATCCGGGACAGATGCCCCGGATATGTGACGAACGGCACGCCCGTGGGGACGAGTGGCCGTCTGTTGGGATGAATGTTCAGGCGTTGGAAGCCGCTATCAAGGCCCGCACCGCCTTGGCGTAAGTCCGCGACACGGGCACTTCGTCTGCAACGGCGTCCAGGCGCAAGCGGTAGCCCTGGGAATTGCCGGCGACTTTCGATACGTGCCGGACGTTGATCAGGAAAGCCCGATGGCAACGGACGATGTGGGGGCAAACGGCGGTCACGACCTCGGCCTGCTTCAAGGTCAGGCGCAGCAGGGAGGACGTCGCCCCGCCGTCCGGCCCCGAAAGGTAGTGCAGTCGGACATAATTGCCCTCGGATGCGGCATAAAGAAAGGCGGAGGCCGCTATTTCCAGCGAGTCCCGTATTCCGCCCGAAAAAGCCAGGCGCAAGTCGACCACTGCGGGGGATGCCGGCTCTGGCGATGCCTGCGCCTTTTCGCTCAGGCTCCGGTTCATCTCCACGGCATCGCGCAAGTGACGGGACAATTGTATGTTGCGATTCCACATGGCAAAGAGTATCACGGGAAAGGCGCCCAACAGCAGCACCCACACCAGGGCCAGCAGAAACAAGTGTCCGCTCGGCTCCGTGCCCGAGATCCACGCCACGTAGCAGCAGATGCAGACTGCCAGCAGCAGTAGCATGGCCAACTCTTGCAGCACTTCCTTGCCCAGCGTCCAGTCTTCTTCCGCATAATACTTGGGAAACAGGCGCGGGAGTACGCAGACAAAGACGGCCGACACCGCCATCGCGATGCCTGCCGAGCCCAGTGTTTTCCACAGTTTTCCGCTATCAATCCGCGAAATGCCAAACGGTTCTAACAGATACAGCACCAGAAATACGTTAATCTTACGGAATTCACCACCGCGTTCTTTGGCTACTTCCACATGATATTCATATTCGTTCTTGGTGTTATCCAGTGTGGTTACATTCTTTT
>OQVI01002932.1_pt1 | contig 10493 bp, 6 predicted proteins | sample 1691651 | NCBI WGS metagenome assembly OQVI01 (sample SAMN03418287, study PRJEB22391) | human gut metagenome | biome: human-gut; feature: organic feature; material: feces | host: Homo sapiens | place: Italy | collected 2013-04
CAAGGATTAACCGGGAAAATCCGCCATTTCTATGATATCTATTTTCTGCTTGACGATAGGGAATGTATGGAATATGTGGAACAGGATTTCATTAAAGACCTGCAAGAACTGGCGGCGCATGACCGACAAATGTTTGACTCACCGGAAAAATGGAAACATACACCCATTAAAGAATCTCCCCTTCTTGGTTCATTCAATGAGCTATGGAAGCAATTGGGCGGATATTATGAACGGGAATTAAATTATCTGGCATATAGCCGGATACCTGATGCGAATCAAGTTGGAAAGAAATTGCACGATTTCATTTCGATAATTGAAAACAAGATATAATTTACAACATACAGGGATTTATGGCTCGACCGATTAAAGAAACGCCGGTAGTTACCGGTAAGGACGCTAAACGCTTTGCGGAGAAGATGGCTCACTTGAAACCTGAAAGCAGGGAAGAAAGGGAGGCTGCAAAGAATGTTTATGAGAAGTTCAAGGCTCAATATACATTCTGGTGAAAAACATATCAAGAATGTATTCGAGATTTGAGATAGAAAAACTTGGCAACTACCATATACGTGTAAGGAGGTTGCCAAGTTTTTCATTAAGTGTACCCCGCTCACAGCTTCATCCTCCATTTCGGTTTTTCCTGCGGCTTCTCCGTGCCGTCTTCCGGTTGGGGGATGCCGCCGATTACGACCTTTTCCTTGCCCGCGCTCATCAGCTCCTTGATGCTGATGGTCTTGGGCATGGCTGACAGCACCGGCGGTTTGCGCTCCGCCGCATGTGCCATGTAGTCGGGCATACGGTGGACGTATGGTTCGGATGCTGCCGTCCCGGCAGGGTCGCCGGGCATTGAGGGAGCGGGTTGCGCCACCGATGGAGCTTGCGGCTCCGGCCGGATTTCCGTTACCCCTTCAGTGTTGGCCTCCTGCGCATCGACGGATTTCAAGGAGAGCAATATCTTGCGGTCAAGCGTGGCAAGCTCGGCCTTGAGTTGCTTCAACTCATCCTCTTTTTTCCATGTTTCATCCACGACCTGCTTCAGGACGGGAATTTCCTTTTCAATGTCAGCATTGTCCCGCGTATATTTCTCTATCAGGCGGGGGATGCTGTCAAAGGCGTTGATGAAATTCCGGCAGGCGGTCTGCGGGTCGGCTGCCAAGCGTCCGTTGTTGTAGTTGTACAGGAGCTTGCCCGTGCCGCGCACGAAGAAGCGGTTCTCGCAAAAGTCCAATCCCTCCTTGACGGTGGTGTCGGTCTTGACCACGATTTCGAAGCCGTAGAGGGAGCCGATGGGAACCGGCTGACCGTGCGTGCGCTCCTTGTCCTCTATCTCGTGCAGTCGGGCGGCAATGACTTTGGGGTCGCTGCCCGTTACCCCGTCAATCTTCAGCGGGTTGAGCTTCTTGCCGTCCTTGTCGTACTGCACGCGGCTCTCGAAGTCGGCCATGTCCTGCCGCGCCCTCGCGATGATGTCGCTGTTGGAGGCTTGGTTGGCCAACAGGGTCTCCAACCGGATGCGCGAATCGCCCTTGCTGCGCTGGAACGCCTTGCGCTCGCCCTCCAGTCCGGCAATCTTCTTCTCCAGACGCGCCTTGTCCAAAAGGTCTGTGTTGCCGGAGAGGATGGCCACATACTCGGAGTAGTTCATGCCCCCCTTCTCGTCCATGCTGCCCTCGTCGATGGTGCGGCTGCCCATGCGGTTCTGCTTGAGCTGGGTGATGAAAAGCTGCTTGTTGTGGAGCAGGTTGAACTTGTAGCTGTCCAATGACTTCTCCACCGCATAGATGATGACATCCACCTTGTTGTCCGCGTAGAGCTTTGCCACCTCGTTGCCCTTGCGGATGCCGCGCCCGTCGCGCTGCTGGAGGTCGCTGGGCCGCCACGGTGCGTCCAAGTGATGGATCGCCACGCACCGCCGCTGCGCATTGACACCCGTGCCCAGCATCTCGGTGGAGCCGAACAGCACGCGGATGCGCCCCTCGTTCATCGCCTCGATCATCGCCTTGCGCTTCTTCTCGGTCTTGGCTTCCTGAATGAAGCGTATCTGGTCTTCGGGGATGCCGTGGTCTTCGACCAGCTTGCGCTTGATTTCGCTGTACGGGTTCCACTGGTCGGGCTTGTACGTGCCCAAGTCGCTGAACACGAACTGCGTGCCCTTATGCTCGGCGTATCGGTTGTAATACTGCGCAATCATGTCGGCGCAGTGGGTCGCCTTGTTGTCGCGGTCGTCGTCATATTTCAGCGGGTCGATGAGCCGCATGTCAAGCGACATCTTGCGGGCATAGTCGGTGGCGATGAGCATCTTGGCCTTTTCTTCCTTCTCGGTCAGCGGCGGACGGCCCAATACGGTGGCATTGCCGGTCTTGGCGAACTCCATGAGCCTGGCGATGAACTCCTGCTGGTCGGGCGTGGGCGCGATGTTGTGCAGTATCTCGTTCTTCTTCGGGCGGTCGATGCCGATGTCCTCCGCCGTGCGGAAGTCGGTAATCTCGGAATAGAACGAGGCGAGTTCGGGCACCTTGATGAAGTAGCGGAAGCGTTCCTTCTGCACAATCTCGTTGGTCACGGAAAACTCATAGTCAATGGACTTGCGTGCGAACACCGCCGCCCATGCGTCGAAGGAGCGGATGCCCTGCCGCTCCAGTTCGTTGGGGCGCAGGTATTTGAACAGGAGGTACAGCTCGGTCAGTGAGTTGCTGATGGTCGTCCCCGACAGGAATGTGGCTCCCAAGTCCTTGCCGGTGCGCTGCTGGATGGTGCGGATGGCAAAGAGCATGTTGAGCGCACGCTGGCTGCCCTCCGAGTTGCCCAGCCCCGCCACACGGTCGTGGCGCGTGGTGAACATGAGGTTCTTAAAGCGGTGGCTCTCATCGACAAAGATGTGGTCGATGCCCATGCGCTTGAAGTCCGCCACATCATCCTTGCGGGTTTCTATCTCGTGCGTCAGCTCCTTGAGCTTGACTTCCAAGTTCATCTTGCGCTTTTCCGCGCCCTTGAGTTGGGCATTGGTTACCTCGCTGCCTAACTGGTGCAAGACTTCCAAGTTTTCCTCCACGCTGTCCAGTTCCTGCTGCAAGATGTCGCGCTGGATTTCGGGCGACTGCGGTATCATGCCGAACTGCTCGTGCGAGAGGATGATGGCATCCCAGTCGTTGTTCTTCATCTGGTTGAAGATTTCCACGCGGCGGTCGGGCGTGAAGTCCTCCTTGCCCGGATAGAGTATCTTGGCATGGGGATAGGCGGTGCGGAAGGTCTGCGCAATCTCGTGGATGTTCGCCTTCAGGCCGGTAATGAGCGGCTTGTGCGCCAATCCGAGCCGCTTCATCTCGTAGGCGGCGACGCACATTATCAGCGTCTTGCCGCCACCCACCTCATGGTCAGCGATGCCGCCGCCGTTCATCTTCAGCATCCAGATACAGTCTTTCTGAGATGGATACAAATCCTTGATGCCCAACCCTTTCAAGTCAAGGTCAGGAAAGGTCTGGTGGCTGCCGTCGAACTTGGGGCGCACGAAGCAGTTGAACTTGCGGTTGTACATGTCCTCCAGCTTCTTCTTGAACTCCGGCGACTGCTCCATAAGCCAGTCGGAGAAGCCTTCACGTATCTCGTCAATCTTGCTGTTGGCCAGTTGCGTGGCTTCGGGGTCGCGCACCTTGATGTCCTTGCCGTCCTTGTCCGTGACGGTCTTGGTGATGTTGGGCGTGGTGTTGTGGATGGCGTGGCGCATGAGGGCCACGCCGTTGAACAGGCGCGTTTCGGAACGGACTGCGTACTGGTCATAGATACGCGGGCTGAGTTCGGAGGCACGGATATTGTACTCGTCCGCGCTGGCGTTGTAGCGGACGGACACGTCGGTGTCGAACAGCCATGAGGCATAGCGGCTGTACACGGCAGCCGGTATCCAGCGTTCGCCGAAGTTGAAGTCCAGTTCCTCAAAAGGAATGGGTACCGGTGCCGTCTTACGCAATGCTTCAAGCGAAACGCGCGATTCGGCATCGTCGGGATGTGTCTGCAAGTATTCCCCGATATACTCCGCCTTTGCCACGACATTGCCCGCGATGAAGCGGTCGGCAATCTCGAAACGCTTCGCCAACGGGTTGTAGAACACCCTGCCGCGCAGTTCATCCAGCAATTGTGCCTGCGGCTTGTCGGTGAGCGATTCCATATATTCCATGTTTGCCTCGCCATATTTGTTGAGCGAGGCCGCCAATGCTTCATGCACATCGTCGGTGTGGGTAATCTCGTTCACGTTGTACGACACGGGATGGTCAAAGATGTCGGCCTTTACCGCCTTGCCGTCGGTGTAACGCTCCAAGGCGAGGATTTCCCGGTTATCGGCATCCATGCGGAACAGGTCGATGTTCTTCTTGTCGTTCAGGTTGCCGAACTGACGGACAAAGCCGTCGTACAGCCCGTTCAGGCCCGCACGCAGTTCCCCGTTCTCCTGCCGGTGTTCCGCTTCGTCGTTGTACAGGCGGTGGTATGTGTCGCGAAGTTCAATGTAGGATGCGGCACGCTGCTGCTGGCGGGCAGGCAGTTCCAGCGGATGGAACACGGGGATTCCCTTATCCATGCCAGAGAGGTAGCCGATTTGCCCGTCCATATCCACCAGTGAGCCGTTCCGGTAATGTTCCAGCCTTTCACCGGTGAAGGGGCGTGGCTTCATGCGCTCCTGCCGTGCGGCCTCTTCCTCCGCCCGGCGGCGCTCCCGTTCCCGGAGTTCTTCTTCCGACGGGGCTTGGGGTGCGGCTGCCGGTTCGGGCTGTGCAGTCCGGGCAGGCTTTTCTGCGGGCGATGCGGCAATGGCATCCCCTTTTCCGGGTACGGACTGGCCGCTGAGCGGTTCCACAATGTCGAACAGGGAGAGCTGCGGGGTGTCCTGCTTCTTCTTCCGCTTGGGCTTCCGTCCGGTGCTGAACGCCTGCCGTTCCTCCTGTGTGAAACCGAAAAGGTCATACAGGGACATCAGTGGCTCCTGCGTGACGGGTTTCTCCGGTTCAGAGCGGACAATGGGCGGTTCTTCCACAACCGCCTCCGGCGTTTCCGTCGCGACACGCTGCTGTTCCGGCTTGGATAACGCCCGCACCTGTGCAATGCGTTCCTGAAGACTTTCCGCCCGTACTTCCGCCAGTTCGCGCAACTCGCGCACCGGCGAGAAGCGGAGATAAAGGTCAAGGTCGAGGTTTTCCGACAGGTTCTTGTCCAGCATCCATTTCAGGTCTGCGGCGATGGCATCCATGCCCCCGTCATGCAGGAAGACGCGTGCCGGTTTGCCGTAAGGGTCAGTCCCCACATGGCCGCGCGTATGGACAATGGCGGCGGTGCGTTCGAAATACTCGTTCTGGGTCGTGCCGTCGGTCTGCGTGCTGACTTCCACGAAGGCTTTTTCAAGGCCGGTGTATTCCCTTTCGGATGCCGTTTCCTTTTGCAGCACAATGAGGTCGCTGCCCACCTCCGTACCGGCATAGTCGGTAAAGAGGTTGTTGGGCAGGCGGATGGCGGACAGGAGCCGCGCCCTTTCCATCAGATATTGGCGCACGGGAGTGCCCATCGCGGAGTTCATTACCCCTTGTGAGGTGATGAAAGCCACGATGCCGCCCTCGCGCACGGCATCCAGTCCCTTGACGAAGAAATAGTTGTGCAGGGAACCGAGCGCGAAACGCCGTGCCGAACCATCGTCCATCGACGGGTCAAATACCCGGATGTCGCCGAAAGGGATGTTGCTTGCCGTCACATCGAACCGTCCGTTGTCCTGCGGGGGAAGTTCCTCGAACCCTTGCACGCGGACATCCGTACCGGGCTGAAGCTGCCGGAGGATGCGCCCCGTGAGCAAGTCCTTTTCATACGCGGTGGCTTCGGGCACGGCGGTGGCGTTGTAGAAATGCGGCTGGAAAGCAGAGAGGAAATTGCCCGTGCCCGATGACGGGTCGAGGAAGCGGTGCGGCGACACACCGTGCTCCTCCAACGAGAAAGCAACGGCACTAATGATTTCCGGGGGTGTATAGAAGGCGGTGAAGGTGGATGCCTTCACACTGTCCACCAGCCGTTTGTATTCCCGTTCATCCGTCGCCCCCTCGCGGAGCACGCCATGCAGTTCCGACACAAGGGGAAAGAGTTCGCGGTCGCTCTGCGTCCAGCGGAGGATGTCGGTGAGCTTGCCGAAGGGGGACAGCACCGCCTTGATGCCCCCGAAGCCGGTGTAGGCGGCCAATACCGTCTGCTCCTCCGGTGTGGCGGCACGCCTCTCCCGTTCCAGACGGAACATCAGGCGGATGGCCTCGATGTTGTCCCTAAGATGTGCCTTCTTGTTATATGCCATTTTCTTCGAGCCAGATTGAGATTACACCGGCCAGTTCCCCGCACAGCCGGTCGAAGTCGGGGGTAAACTCAAAACCGTCGCTCAGGTCGTAACCGCTGAACACCCTGCCGCATTCGGGCAGGAGCTGGAGAGCTACCTCGCGGGCGCGGCCTGCGGGTACCTCATCGGCAAACTCGTTCCACAACACGGTGATGAGCGTGTCGAGCCGGGAAAAGTGCAGACCCTGAAACAGCACCTCGTCCGCCTGTTGGACGGCTTCGTCATAATTCATGCCCGACCTGACGGCATTGCTGAACGCTTCGGCGGCAAGTTCGGCACGCGCGCGGATAAAAGCATCGTCGGCAGCCCGTTCGGGATGCGATTCGCGGAGGTAGGACAACAGGGTAAGGCGGTAATAGGACAGTTCGTCCGGCTCTACCGACGGAGCCGGCATGTTCGGTTTGTTCGGATTCATGATTCTTCTTTTTATTCGTGTTACAAAATACATTTTATGCCTGTATAGGATGAAGCCGTACCTGATGTAGCATCAAGCCGGACTTCATGGCACATCAAGTCCGACCTCATCCCGCTTCAAGTCCGAGTTGATGTCGGGAGGGTCATTTCTTGGAAGATTTGCCTTTGGATGGTTTCTTGTCGGCAAACTCGTAGCCCACGGAGAAGTCGGGGCGCAATACCAATGAAGCGTCGAAAGCCTTGCCCTCCCTGCTTCTGAAACCTTTGATAACACCGGTTCTGCCTTTGGTCAGGAGTTCGGCAAGCTGTTTGTCCGACAGTTCCTTGCCGCCCTTGTTACGGAAGAGGGTAAAGCCACAGTCCACATCGGCGCATTTGACGACCTTGGGGAAGAACAGCACCCGGCTGTTCCGGCATTTGGGACACGGGTATTCGCTTTCCGAAGGCGCTACGGACACTTTGGTTTCCAACAGTTCGGTTACAATCTGTGCGGTATATGCCTCGATGTCGCGCCGGAAGGCGGCAGCATCGGCCTCGCCCGATTCGATGCGTGCCAGCGTGTCCTCCCATGCGGCGGTCATTTCCACGTTGGCAATCTTCTTGTCCTTCACCGTTTCATAGACCGCCATGCCTTTGTCGGTGGGCACGAGGCTTTTCTTCTCCCTCCGGATATAACCGCGTGCGAACAGCGTTTCGATGACGGCAGCACGGGTGGCAGGGGTTCCGATGCCCGTCTCGCGGATGCTCGCCCGTAGCTGCTCGTCGTCAATCTCCCGGCCGCAATGCTCCATCGCCGAGAGCAGCGAGCTTTCGGTGTGCAGCGGCTTGGGTTTGGTCTGCCGCTCTACCGCTTCGAGTGCCTTTATCGGGAGCGTCTCGTCCTGTTCCAGATTTGGGAGTGCCATACCCCCGCCGTCGTCCTCTTCCTTTTCGCCGCGCACGGCACGCCATCCGGCGGACTTGACCACCGTGCCTTTGGCCTGCGCTTCGCTGCTGCCCACCGCCGCATGGATTTCCGTCACCTCCTTGATGCAGGGGGCGGAAAAGGCTTCGAGCAGACGGGCGGCGACCATGTCGTAGATGGCCTGTTCGTCTTTGGAAAGGCCGGAGGGCAGGTTTTCGGTTACAATCAGCGCATGGTGGTCGGTCACTTTCCCTCCGTCCACGCTGCGGCGGTTGAGCGGTGCTCCGGAAAGCGACGCGGCATACTGCCCGAAACGCGGATGTTGCCGCAAGAGGGCGATGCGCGAGGGGATTTCGTCGAACACGTCTTCGGAAATGTACCGGCTGCCGGTACGCGGATAGCTCAGCACCTTTTTCTCGTACAGGCTTTGCGCAAGGGAGAGCGTGCGGTCGGCGGAGAAGTCCAGCCGGGTGTTGGCATCCCGCTGAAGGGCGGTCAGGTCATAGAGCAGCGGAGGTTCTTCTTTGACCTCCCGCCGGGCAAGTGCTGTTATGCGGAGCGTGCCGCACGCTTTCATTTCGCCCAACGCACTGTCTGCGGCGGTCTTGTCCTCGTAACGCTGTTCCGCTGTGGCATGGAACGCAATGCCATCCTTCTCCACCCTGATGCGTATCTGCATGTACTTCTTCGGGGCAAACGACTTGTTCTCCAGATAACGGGAGCAAATCATGGCCAATGTGGGTGTCTGTACCCGTCCGAGCGAGAACACGCCCCGCCCGGCGGCAAGGCTGAGCGCCTGCGAGCCGTTGATGCCGATGAGCCAGTCCGCTTCGCTGCGTGCCTTGGCGGAAAGATAGAGATTATCATAATTGCTGCCCGGCAGCAACCGTTCCATCCCTTCGCGGATGGCCTTGTCGGTCAGGCTGCTTATCCACAGGCGGACAAACGGTTTGGTGCAGCCTAAATAATGGTAGATATATCTGAATATCAGCTCCCCTTCGCGTCCGGCATCAGTCGCCACGATGATGCGGTCGCCACCCTCAAACAGTCCTTTGATGATGTTCAACTGGCGCACTACGCCGGGGTCGTCCTTGTATTCCTTCCCCTCACGCTTCTGGCGGGGGATGAGCGTGAATTGGGCTGGCAGTATGGGCAGGTTCTCCTGCCGGAAACCGGCAAACCCGTAGGCTTCGGGCATGGCCAGCCCGACCAGATGCCCGAAAGCCCATGTTACGGCACAGCCGTTGCCTTCCAGATAGCCGTCCTTCCGCTGTTCGGCTCCTACAATCGCCGCGATGCTTTGCGCCACCGACGGCTTTTCTGCGATAATGACATTCTTCATATACATTAGTTATTATAGGTGAATACTCAAAGCGATACGCCGGCACCTTTCTTCTCGGACTTCCGGACACGGCGGTTCTGCGTGGCGGCCTGTGCAGGCTTTTGTGCCTGTGTTTCTGCCTGACCTTGCGACTGCTTCTTGCTCTTGTCGGGATTCCAGCGGAAGAAGTCGAACTTCATCTTCTCGTAGTTGGGGCGTACATAGGCGTTGAACGTGCCTCCGACGCCGTCGGACATGCCCTTGACATAGGCAGCTTTGCCCGCTTTCAACGCATCTTTCTGTTCCTGGCTCAGTTCCACCCCTTTCAGCTTCTGCGGGATGATGATTTCGCGCTGTCCGCTCTGGCTCTGCCCCTGCTCCACCTTGCGGTTCAGCCCCCGGAAGTCGTAATCGAAGCCGCCCTTGCAGACGTTGTACTGGAGGCGTGCGTCGTAATGTTTCTGCCTTCGCTCAGACCACATGCCCTCGACTAGTACGGACTCGCCGTTCATCAGCCGTAGTCCCTGGTCTTCGGTCAGCGCGACCCCGTTGATTTCGCGCACCTGCTTCATATCCTGAATGGGAAGGTGGTGCAGGCGGTTGGTCTTGGGGTTGAAGGAAAGAAGGCAGGTTTCTACCGTGCCATCGGGCTGGCGGATGTCGATAGGACGTCCGGCATTGTGTGTTTTGAGCAAGCTGTCCTGCACCTCCTGAGGAAGTTCAGTGCCCATGTATTCGCCCAGTTCCGGGCGTTGCCTGCAGCACTCGATGTTGAGCACGGGTTTCCCGTCGGGCGATTCCACCAGCCGGATGCAGGCAGGCGTTTCGAGGCTGATGCCCTCGAAACTGGTCTTGATGTCCAGTACGGCGGATTCATGCCCGTTGAGCAACCGTGCCGTACCGATTTCGCCCAACGATTCGGGTGTGATGCCCATGCGTGCGAGCTGCTGCCAGTCCACCTGCTCCATGCTCCACTTCGTGGATTGCTGCGGGGCGGGTTCTTCGGTGGCGGGAGCCTGCCGCAAGTCCTGTTTCCGCACGTGCTGTTCCGGGTCTAACCTGTACCCGTCAATCATGGCCGCGTTCTCTTCCGGCTTGCGGAACAAGTCCGCCATATCCTTGGCGGCAGCAAGCAGTTCCGCCGGGATGTGGTAGAAACGGAAGTCGGACGGGTTGTCAAACTGCCGTTTGAAATTGGAGAAGAAGGCTTCGAGGATGGATTCGCTGCGGTCGATTTTCAGGAAATCGCCGTCGGGCTTGGCCTTTGCCAGCGGCTGGGTCTTCAATGAGCCGTCCTGTTCGATGCGCTCTACCACATGGGGCTTGTTGCCGTCGGAAGCGTTGGTCATTACCAGCACTTCGTCTTTCATGTCCTTGAGGTTGTCCATATACAAATGAATTAAATCGTGAAACAATAAATTGATTGCGGCACGAAAGTAAACGGGCTGCCTTGCCGGGCGCGTTGAGGTTTGGGATATTCAGCAATTCCTTTCGTCCAATGT
>OQVI01002936.1_pt1 | contig 10490 bp, 8 predicted proteins | sample 1691651 | NCBI WGS metagenome assembly OQVI01 (sample SAMN03418287, study PRJEB22391) | human gut metagenome | biome: human-gut; feature: organic feature; material: feces | host: Homo sapiens | place: Italy | collected 2013-04
TCATCAAGATATAAACCATTATCACAATTTCTTTCATCTGGCTTTTCCTTTTTTCTATCCCTAATATAACATATCTTTTCATCCAATGCAAGCGAAACCCCCTTTATAGAAATACGAACTCATAAGGGATTACCGCTGCAGCACCATACACCAAACCGGTGCCGACACCATCGAAAGCAGCGTCGTAAATACCACGCACTTCGTCGCAAAGACTTCATCCCCGCCATATTTCGCGGCAAGAATCGCCGTCGTGCTTGCTGCCGGCATCGCTGCCAGCACCACAGAAATCCCCATCACCAGCGTGTCAATATGGAACAGGAGGCAGCCGATCCACACAAGCGCCGGGATCAGGATCAGGCGCACAGCGGCATAGTAGCAGCTGAGCGGCGTGATCATCGTCTTCATATCTGCCTCCGCCAGAACGGTTCCGACGAAAATCATGGAGACTGCCGTGTTTGCCTTGTTTAAGCTATGTACCGTATCTCCCAGGAATCCTGGAATCTGCATCTGCAAAAGCATCAGCACAAAGCCGATGAATACGGAGACAATACACGGATGCGTGCATATCTTTTTAATCAGCGTCTTCCGATCCGGCGCCTTCGTAAAATACGTCATTCCCAGCGACCACATCGCAGTTCTCTGCGGAATCAGGTAAAAAGAGGCGTAGAAAAGCCCCATCGAGCCGAAGATGCCCTCCGCCACCGGATTTCCCAGAATCCCGGCATTGGACGCCATCGTCGCGTATTTGAGGACCTTCTTCTTTTCCTCTCCCACACCCGGGTACAGTACCATATTTAAGATATAACAAGCCACCTGAACCATACATGAGACGAGCAGCGCCTGTGCGCTGCTCTTTAAGATATCCATGCTCAGTTCTACTTCAAATGACTCGATGATACTGCAGGGAAGTGTCACAAAGATAACCAGATCCGCAATGACCCTTTTTCCCTCATCCGTGATAATTCCCTTCTTCTTTAAGAATGCCCCCAGAATCATCAGGGAAAATAACATTCCCTGCATCCGGTACAGACCATCTAAATTCAACGCATTTCCTCCGTTTCACACTCTCTCATCACTCAATGATGATTCCCGCATTCGTCTTACTTCCCGGTGCACTGCTTCCATTCGGGGAACCGCTGCCGGAAGGTTTTTCTCTGCCATTCTCCGTCTCGCCGGTGCCAGAATTTCCGCCCGGAAATGCCGGCGAAAAACCGCCAGACTCTGCCTCACTGCTCTCCCGCGCATTTTCCTTTGATGCATGCGTACCGTCCGGACGGCTTTCCTGCTCAGAAACGTCATTCTCCTGTGTTTCCGAAGCATTACCGGTCTCTTTCTCCGACTCGTCGCTGCCGCTCCCGGCTTCCTGGCTTTCGTCCGCGCCGCTCTCCTGCGTCGGATCCAGGATGGAAATTGTCATCGCCTCGGTCGTCTTCGGCAATGCCTTCGTTTCTGCCTGTTTCGTGCCATGAACGCCTGTATCTGATACAATTTTCTGACTGATCGTCCGGACCGTCTCAGTCGGCGTGTATTCCTCATCGCCAAACAGGAAATGATGCAGCTCGATGACATTGCTCTCCAGCGTCTGTGGGATGACGCAGGCGCCCTTGCGTCCCATCTTCTTTTCCCTCAGCTCCGACGGGAAACCGGTCGTCTCGGTCAGATGGTAACGCGTAATATTTCGTCCTATCTTCAACAGATCATTGATCTCGATGCTGGTCGCCACCTGTGGAAATACCGTCTGCACAATATTGTTGATCGTCGCCCAATCTGCTTTTTTCATCTTCTCAAACGCGAGGGAAATAACCTTTCTCTGCCGTTCGGTACGGGCATAGTCCGTATCCATCAGACGGAGACGCCCATATGCAACCGCCTGCACACCGTCCAGATGGTTCATGCCCGCTGATTTAAGCTGGGTCGAAGCGACGCCGGTCGCCTTGACCGTCTCAGAAATGAACGCATTGATATAATAAAACTCTGATTTCGTGATCTCCACGTCAATGCCGCCCAGAATGTTGATCGCATCTGCAACGGCTTTCCAGTTAAAGGTCGCATAATCGTCAATATCGATATCCAGGTTCCTATTGAGCGCCTTGACAACCTGCTCCGGTCCGCCCTGCATATAAGCGGCGTTGATTTTGTTGTAGGTATTCTTGTCGCTGATATTTAAATATGAATCCCGGTACACCGAAACCAGACGTATCTCACCGGTTCCCTGATCGATGTTGCAGAGAATATTGACATCCGAGTTATTGCCCTTTCCGACCGATGAGTTACGGCTATCCACGCCGAAAACCGCGATCGTCCAGTAACCGCTCATCTGCTCCTGCTTCTCCTCCGAAATCTCGACGTTTTTGATCTCATCCGGGTTCCACGGAAGCCGCTGCATCAGATCCAGACGGCTGCTGATATACGAATATCCCGCAAAGCAGAGAATCCCGATCAGCATCACGCTCTCCAGAAGAATAAACCATATCTTCCGCTTCTTTTTCCGGCGCGCTTTCAATTTAACCGGGTCGGCGTAAATATCCGACCGGTTCATGGTCCGGGTTTTCTCCTGATTCCGGCTCTCCCGGCTGCTGCCAGGCTGCGTCTGTCCCCTCTTTGCCGCTTTCTGACCACTTCGGCTTCTATCTCCGCTCCGGTGGGATCCGTCCTCCCGGCGTTCCGTAAATGAATCCGTGATCAGTGTCAGACCATCGTCTTCCATCTCCGACGGTTTTGCCCGTCGGCTCCGGCGGTGTCCTGATCTATCTCTTTCTTCTTCATATCCCATGTGGTTTTCCTCATCAATACGCGTTTTTATTTATAAAGCCCTTAAAAACCGTCAAAAACATGATTTTAAAATCAAATCCCAGCGTCCAGTTCTCGATGTAATACAGATCATGCTCAATCCGCTTCGTGATCGAGGTATCGCCCCGGTAACCATTGACCTGTGCCCATCCGGTCATTCCCGGACGCACCTGGTGTTTGATCATATAACGCGGAATCTCTTCCTTGAATTTTTCAACGAAAAACGGGCGTTCCGGGCGCGGTCCAACCAGGCTCATATCGCCCTTCAGAACATTAAACAGCTGCGGAAGCTCGTCAATGCTCGTCTTCCGGATAAATCTTCCAATCGGAGTCACACGCGGGTCTCCCGGCGTCGTCCACTGGCTTTTCTCCTTTGCCGCCGACTGTACCGCCATCGAGCGGAACTTATACATCTTAAACGGCTTATTGTGAAGTCCCACCCGCTCCTGACAGAAAATGACCGGTCCCGGCGAAGTCGCCTTTATAAGAATCGCCGTCACCAGCATCACCGGTGAAAACAGGATGAGCGCCATCATGCCGCCGACCAGATCCATCGTCCGCTTCATCGTTGCGTTGAGCAGATTCGTGAGCGGCACATGGCGGATGTGGATCACCGGAAGTCCCTGCAGATCCTCCATAAACGGACGGGTCGGGATAAAGTTATAATAATCCGGGATAAATTTCGTATGCACACCCGATTTTTCACAGCCCGCCACGATTTTTTCCAGTTTTCCATACTCCTGGATGCTCAGGGTGATCGCGATCTCATCCAGCGTATTGAGCGCCAGAATCGTATCCAGATCGTCAATTTTGCCGATCACGCGCACTCCCTTATATTCTTTGCCCCACTCCTCATGGTCATCCAGAATACCGCGGATTTTATAGCCCCACTCCGGATTGACATTCACACGGTCAATAAATCCTTCCGCTGCCCGGCTGTAACCGACCAGAAGCAGATGCTTCTGGTTATATCCCTTCGACCGCATCGACCGGAGCGCTATCCGCAGGATATTCCGCATCAGAATCTCAGCAAAGAGATTGATGCCAAAAAACAAAAATACCATCGGACGGGAGAAGTTGTGGAAATACTCATTTTTACCGCCCAGGTAAAGAATCAGTGAGATCACCAAAAGACCGATGATGTTCGCCTTGAAAATATTGGCTAACTCCACCCGTCTTCCCTGAACCCGTTTGGGCGTATAAAGATGAAAAAATGCGTATAAAATCAAATAAAACGGTACAATAAGAACGCCAGCCGCCAGATAGACGACTGCCATTGCGCTCTTATTATGCCCTGTTACATTAAACCACGACGTTCCATTGACGATAAACCACGCAAGTGCGTAGGCGCATGCGATGACACATGCGTCCAGCACTACGTGGAAATGGTTCAGCCGTTTCTGGTTATCTTTTATCATAGTATATCACCTGAATTCGGATTAAGCTCCCGGTCCTGCCGGACCGCCGGGGCCTGCTGCATCGCTGTTTCCGGAATCCCCCGGTTCCTGAATCTCTGTGACCGGACTTTTCACACCGGAATTATCCGACGCACCCGGAGAAGTCTTTTCACTGGATGCCGATGTCTCTGCCGCCGTTGTGGTTGTAGATCCCGGTTTTGCAATGGAAGACTTCGTCTCCGATGTGCTGCCTGGTCCGGATAAAGAATCATCCGCCTCGGTTGTCCTATCCGTATGATTGTTCTTGCCGGGAGTCGTCGTTGTTCCTGGTCCCTTACTGCTGTTGCTCTTCGACTCTTCTTCCTCCCAGTCAATCCAGTCTTCATCCGGATCAAAGATCTCGTCCAATCCAATCGAGCTCTCGCTCTCGCCCTTCTTGGTCTCATCCCCGCTCTCGTCATCCGACTCGTCCGAAGCACTCGTCGATGACTTCTTAGCGGATGCTTCCGCCGCTGCCTTCGCGGCAATCCGGCTCGCCCGTTTCTTGATAAACGTCTGGGCGCTGACACCCTGATCGACCGGAACATGACCGATCAGCTTCGCATTCGTCGTAAGACCTGTTACCTGCGCGATATGGTTGCTATACTCCTTGACATTGGACGGAACCTGATAATCTTCCTCATCAAACAGGAACTTATGAAGCTCTTTTACGTTGTACTCCAGTGTCTGCGGGATAACGCAGTCGCCGATCTTTCCAACATCCTGCTCGCCTCTGGCTGCCGGGAATCCGGCGGTCTCACCGATATGGAACTTCGCGATATTGCGTGCCAGCGGAATCAAATCCGTAATATCAACATTGGTTGCAAGCTGCGGCATGATCGTCTGAATCAGACAGTTGAGTGTCGCCCAGTCTGCATTTTTTGCCTTATCAAAGGCTTTCTGAAGAATAATTCTCTGACGCTCGGTACGCGCATAGTCCGTATCTGAATAACGGATACGTCCGTATGCAACTGCCTGGATACCATCCAGATGTACATTGCCCGCATGGGTCAGCTGATGAGAACCGATACCAGTCTCCTTTACGGTCTCCGTGATGAAGGCATTGATCCAGGAGAACTCTGCATCGCTCAGCTCGACATCTACACCGCCCAGAATGTTGATGGCATCCGCAACCGCTTTCCAGTTGAACGTCGCATACTGGGTAATGTTAAGACCCAGGTTCTTATTCAGCGCCTTAACTGCCTGCTCCGGACCGCCCTGTGCGTAAGCGGCGTTGATCTTATTATAAGAGTTTTTATCGTTGATATTCAGATAACTGTCCCGGAATACCGATACAAGGCGGATCTCACCCGTCTCCAGATTGATATTGGCAATCATGTTGACATCCGCGTTCGTACCTTTTCCGACATTCATCTGCCCGTGCTGACTTCGCGAATCGACACCGAAGCACGCTACGGTCATGTAGCCCTTCATATCATCGATCTGTTCCTGGGACAGGTTGACGTTCTTAACCTGGTCCTCGTTGAAATCAATCTTCTGCATAGAACCGAAGGTTCTGTGATACATATACCAGAACGCACCGCCCAGAATCATCAATATAATCACGACAATCTCCGCCGCAATGATCATATGCTTTCTGTGGCGCGCCGATTTACGGTAATGGCTGCCGCGGCGTCCCGAACTCTTTTTTCCACTTCCAGCGCTCTTAGGACCGCTGTAGCCGGAACGTACTGAACTGCTGCCCGCCTCACCTTTTCTCTGGCTATTTTCGACTGTACTGCTGACTCTTCTGCGGCTGGTGCCGGAAACAGAACTGCCGCGCGAAGAATGCCCTGCCTGACTGACACGGCTGCTTCTGCCCTCGCGGCGCGCCCTCATGCGCTCCAGCTCATCATCCTCATAATTCATAAGCTACCTCATCTTTCACTTGCTTGCTGCCGCTCAGACATTGTCTGATAAGCTGCCTTTCTCCGTGCTGCATCTGCTAAACCATGACCGTTCACACATCGCGCAAACTCTAAGTTACTGCCCACACATACGTGCCCAGTAACAACTCTAACCTTTTCCTCACGATTTATCAGATGCTGCTTTTTTCTCGATCTGTCTCACAGCAAATTCATAGACATAGAGAAATGTCCCGGCTAAAAGTTCCAGCTCTATCGCCAGATAATTTTTAAGCCGTTCCGGGCGGTACGCCACTTTTTTACACTTCTTTGCCGTCCGTATGCCTTCTTTCAGACCTTCCAGATAATCTTTTCCAAACCCGAGTTTCCTGAAAAATGAATATTTCACGAAAATCCCCGCTGCGATCGGAATCGCATTTATGATAAGCTGTAAGCACGGCATATTTTTATAATTCAGATACACATTGTTGCGTGCCGCCAGCTTAACCTTGAATGAATTGTACTTGGAACCGCTGGTTCCGCTTCCGACGTGCCATACCAGCGCCGCCGGGCAGTATATATTGTCATACCCCGCAATCCGGGCTCTATATCCCACATCAATATCTTCCAGATAGGCAAAATGCATCTCATCGAAATAGCCTATCTCCTCAAATACCTCTCTCCTGTAGATCGCTGCGCCCGCGCACGCCGAGAATACCCGGCTTGAACGGCGGTAATGCGTAAGATCCCGTCCCACGCCGCGCTGGTACGCCCAGCCAAGCAGGGAATACATATCGCCTGCATCATCCAGCCTGTCCGGATGGTACATCTGGATCATCCGGCTGCTGACGGAAAAGATGCGCTCCGACTGACCGATCGCACGCACCATCTCCGCCACGAAATACTCGTCCACCCGGACGTCATTATTTAAAAGCAGCACATACGGTGTGTCTGCCGCCTTGATTCCGACGTTGACTGCGCCGGAAAATCCCGTGTTTTCCGGCAGGAAAATCGTATCGATCTGATGTTCCTTCAGCCACTCCACGCTTCCGTCCGTCGAACCGTTGTCCACCACCAGCGTCCGAAAATTCGGATACGTCTGTGCATTCAGTGAACGGATGCATTCGTCCATAAACTTTAACCCATTATAATTGGGAATAATAATTGTCGTTGTAATCTCCATCCCGGGTTATACCTCCAGATGATACGGTTCTCCGATTTTCTCTTTTTTCAGATCCCTGAGGGCGAAATTGGACTTCCGCAGCGTCAGGTTCGGATTGTAATAAGGATCTCCATCTTTAAGGATCTCCGGCCAGCGCTCCGAGAAAATCTTGATCTCCCTGTTAAAACGTGCCACCTTCTCCGCTTAACTTTAATAAAACACGGTTTAAACTTTTTAAATCTTTCATGTAAACCTCCAAATGTTTTTATCCCATGATAATCTTTCGGGTGCGAAAATCATAGCGAATTTCGGTCTTCTTAAACTTCTCATCTACATCAATAAATTTAAGCATAGTATCATCGTGTGCTAATACTGGATAATTCATCCCGGACAACACCGAAAAAAAGACATCTATAATCATATATCCATTTTTCCTCGAAACATTCGACAATAATACCTTCATTCTTCACACCCCTGATTCTCTGTCCTTCTGCAAGAAGGCAAAGTAATACTTAATATCATTATAGCTGATTTTATCTCTAATGTAAAGAAGTTCTGATTTGCGCAGCAAAGGAGACGCCTTCGAAGAAAGCTTATTCCCTATATTTGTGGCCTGGGAGCAAATGTTGGATACGAGCGAGTAGAGCGAGTATTCAACACGCCGCGACTAAAGTCACAAATAAGGATTCTTTCATTCTCAGAGGGCGTCTCTTTTGCCTGTGGCAAATCACCTACCCATGTTTATGTCTGGGAACAGTTTTCTTCACCGGTTCTTTCGTAGTAAGAAACTGTACGGCAATCCCGAGAACACACAATGCCAGTGTCAGCGCTGCACTGGAGTTCAGTGAAGAAAGTGTCGTAATTCCCATATATTCCGTAACTCCCGGAAGTAGCCCGGCAGCGGAAGTTCCACATACGATTGCGGAAGTAAGTATAATGACTGGACGCATATATTTGACAGCGAGAACTCCAACGATAAGACCAGTTATTACATTCGCAAAGAACTGTACATCACCTTCAAATGGAAATAATGTTCCTGCGGCACTAAAGGCTAATGCAAAGCAGAGAATAAAAATTCCAATACGATAAATCCAAAAGGCGAGAGAGGCAATGACTGCTCCGCAAAGTATGATACAAAGGACGGAGGCAAATCCTTCTACATGCAGAATCTGGGAAGCAACTATCTGTCCGATTATAGCTCCAGCAATAAATCCGGTAATGCCCATAAAGAGCCGGGACAGTTTATAACCGAAAAAGCATCCGATGAGAGCTAAAATGAGAGCAATTACAGAGCCAGCTATTTTGTAAGTTGTATCGGCTTCGGTGACCAAACCGATAAGTCCGTTGTTTATAAAATTACTCAGACTGTCGCTGCTTCCAGAGTCTAGTGGAAGTGTGCTTATCATGGAGCTGTAATATTTAGTAGTGATAGCATAAGAGAACCTTCTTTCGTAATATATTTTTATAAATTTTTTGCAGTTGTGTACAGAAATATGTATATCTCGGTGCTGTACAAAGAGACAGTGAGTTATATAAGTTATATATAAGTAGTGTCAGATGAACCGGTATCCACTTCTAACAAAAAAGGAATGATTATTAGCAGCAGCTATCTGTTCAGAATCCGTAAATTACTGACAATGGATTAAAATATGAGTAGCATAATAAAGAATATTCCGCAACTTATTTCATATAGAGGATTTTATAGATTTTTACGCGAAAAGATGGTATGATAATACGAGTCGATTGGAAACTATTTAAAGCTGTATATTTCCGGGTGTATAAGGGATACAGAGTTTATTGTCAGCTATACAATAGTCTCATAGAAGATGTGCAGAGTGATGGTATATATAGTTATTGCTAATACATTTTGGATAAGGTGGGTTTTAAATAGTTAGATTATATTTTATAGATTCAGAAAGAGAGGAATTAGAGATGGCAAAGATTAGAACAAGATTTGCACCAAGCCCTACAGGAAGAATGCATGTTGGAAATCTTCGTACTGCTTTATATACTTACTTGATTGCAAAGCATGAAGGTGGAGATTTCGTTTTAAGAATAGAAGATACAGACCAGGGACGTTACTGTGAAGAAGCACTGGGAATTATTTACCGTACTTTAGAGAAGACTGGCTTAAAGCATGATGAAGGTCCGGATAAAGACGGCGGATTTGGCCCTTATGTTCAGAGTGAGCGTGTAGCGTCCGGACTTTACATGGACTATGCAAAGCAGCTTATTGAAAAAGGTGAGGCTTACTATTGTTTCTGTGATCAGGAAAGATTAGATTCCTTAAAACAGAATGTAGGTGGTAAAGAAATCAGTGTATATGACAAGCACTGTCTGCACCTTTCCAAAGAAGAAGTAGAAGCGAACCTTGCAGCAGGTAAGCCATTTGTTATTCGTGCAAATATGCCTAATGAGGGAGAGACAACTTTCCATGATGAGATTTATGGAGACATCACGCAGCCAAATGAAGAGCTTGACGATATGATTCTTATCAAGTCAGACGGATATCCTACTTACAATTTTGCAAACGTAGTAGATGACCATCTGATGCAGATTACACACGTTGTAAGAGGTAATGAGTATCTTTCTTCTGCACCAAAATATACTCGTCTTTACAAGGCATTTGGATGGGAAGAACCAAAATATATTCACTGTCCATTAATTACGAATGAAGAGCATCAGAAGCTTTCAAAGCGTTCTGGACATTCTTCTTACGAAGATTTAATCGAGCAGGGATTTGTTCCAGAAGCTGTTGTAAACTTCGTAGCACTTCTTGGATGGAGTTCTCCAGATAACAGAGAGATTTTCTCCTTAGAAGAATTAGTAGAAGCATTTGATTACAAGCATATCAGCAAATCTCCAGCCGTATTTGATATGGTTAAGTTAAAATGGATGAACGGAGAATATTTAAAGGCAATGGACTCTGATACTTTCTACAACATGGCAGAGCCTTATATCAAGGAAGTCATCAAGAAGGATATGGACTTAAAGAAGATTGCAGCACTTGTTAAAACAAGGATCGAAGTATTCCCTGAAATTGGTGAAATGATTGATTTCTTTGAAGCAGTTCCAGAATACGATGTAGATATGTATACTAACAAGAAAAATAAGACAAATGCAGAGAAGTCTTTACCAGTATTGCAGGAATTACTTCCAGTAATCGAAGCACAGGAAGATTTCACAAACGATGCATTATATCAGATGCTTCGTGGATTTGCAGATGAAAAAGGTTATAAACCAGGATTTGTTATGTGG
>OQVI01002938.1_pt1 | contig 10486 bp, 7 predicted proteins | sample 1691651 | NCBI WGS metagenome assembly OQVI01 (sample SAMN03418287, study PRJEB22391) | human gut metagenome | biome: human-gut; feature: organic feature; material: feces | host: Homo sapiens | place: Italy | collected 2013-04
TTGCCCGCCTGCAGGAGCAGAGCATGGGCAAGGATACCACCATCGGCCACTGGGAAATCGCCGGTGTGGTCAGCCCGGAGCCGCTGCCCACCTTCCCCGAGGGCTTCCCGGAGGAGCTGATCCGGGAGTATGAGCAAAAGACCGGCCACAAGGTACTGTGCAACAAGCCCTATTCCGGCACGCAGGTGCTGAAGGACTACGGCGAGCAGGCCATGCGGGAAAACGCCCTCATCGTCTACACCAGCGCTGACAGCGTTTTTCAGGTGGCTGCCAACGAGGAGCTTGTACCGGTGCAGGAGCTGTACCGCTACTGCGAGATCGCCCGGGAAATGCTCAAGGGCAAGTACGGCGTAGGCCGCGTGATCGCCCGCCCCTTCCTTGGCAACAGCGCGGATACCTTTTACCGCACCACCAACCGTCACGACCTGAGCCTGAAGCCGCCCCGCGCCACCATGCTGGATCTGCTGAAGGATGCCGGTAAGGACGTGATCGCCGTGGGCAAGATCTACGATATCTTTGACGGCGAGGGCGTGACCGAAAAGATCAAGACCACCGGTAACACCAACGGCATCGCCTTTACCAAGGCTCTGCAGACCCGGGATTTTGAAGGCCTTGCCTTCGTGAATCTGGTAGACTTTGATATGCTCTACGGCCACCGCCGCGATGTGGCAGGCTACGCTGCCGCCGCTACGGAGTTCGACCGTTTTCTGGCTGATTTCCTGCCGGGGATGCGGGAGGGCGACCTGCTCATGATCACCGCCGACCACGGCTGCGACCCCTCTTACACCAAGACCACCGACCATACCCGCGAGTATGTGCCGTATCTGGTCTGCGGCAAGGGTGTGAAGGCGGGGACGGATCTGGGCACTAAGCTGTGCTTCGGCACCATCGCCCAGACCATCTGCGAATATCTGGAAGTGGACGCCTCCACGCTGGACGGCAAGAGCGTATGGCAGGAGATCCGGGCATAAAACGCCCCAAAAACAATAAGAACAGGAGCGTGAAACGATGCGTATTTATGATCTGATCGCAAAAAAGCGCGACGGCGGCACCCACACCCGGGAGGAACTGGAGGCCATCGTCAATGGCTTTGTCAGCGGGGAAGTGGCTGACTACCAGATGGCCGCATGGATGATGGCGGTGTATCTGCGCGGCATGACCAACGCGGAGACCGCTGAGCTGACCGATGTGATGGCGCACAGCGGTGTGATGGTAGACCTTTCGCCCATTCCGGGCATCAAGGTGGACAAGCACTCCACCGGCGGTGTGGGCGACAAGACCACGCTGGTCATCGCGCCCATCGTGGCGGCCTGCGGGGTGAAGATCGCCAAAATGAGCGGCCGGGGTCTCGGCCACACCGGCGGCACCATTGATAAAATGGAAAGCGTGCCCGGCACAAAAACTGCCCTCTCGCAGGAGGAGTTTTTTGCACAGGTGAACCAGATCGGTCTGTCGGTCATCGGCCAGAGCGAGGGTATCGCTGTGGCGGATAAAAAGATGTACGCTCTGCGGGACGTTACCGCTACCGTCAGCTGCATCCCGCTGATTGCGTCCAGCATCATGTCCAAAAAGCTGGCCTCTGGTTCGGACGCCATTCTGCTGGACGTCACCACCGGCACCGGTGCTTTTATGAAAACTGTTGACCAGAGCATTGAGCTGGCGCAGCTGATGGTCGCCATCGGCACCCACCATGGCCGCCGGGTAGCCGCCATGATCACCGATATGGACACCCCGCTGGGGCACAACATCGGCAACAGTCTGGAAGTGATGGAGAGCATGGACGTGCTCAAAGGCCACGGCCCGGCAGACCTGACCGAGGTGTGCCTGCAATTGGCGGCTAACATGCTGGTACTGGCAGGCAAGGGCGATGCCGCCCACTGCCGCGCTATGGCCGAGGCTGTCATTGCGGACGGCTCTGCCTTTGCCAAGTGCAAGGAAATGTTTGCCGCACAGGGCGGCGACATCCGGGTGCTGGATGATTACAGCCTGTTTGCACAGCCCGCCGCCAGCTACGAACTGCTGGCCGAGCAGGACGGCTACATTGTGGCCAACGATGCGGAAAAGATCGGTTCTGCCAGCGTGCTGCTGGGCGCGGGCCGCCAGAAAAAAGGCGACCCGCTGGACTTTGCCGCCGGTATCACCCTGCACAAAAAGCGCGGTGACTACGTCCATAAGGGCGAAAGCCTTGCCACCTTCTACGGCGCTGCGGACAAGTTTGAAGCTGCCGCAGCCGAGTACCGCAGCGGCCTTGTGTACGGCGCTGAAAAGCCGGAAGAAGCCCCGCTGGTGTACGCCCTTGTCACCAAAGACGGCGTAGAGCGGTACTGAGACCGGACAGCAAGGGAGAACCCTGTTTTCCGCGAAAATGCAAGGTCGGGCAGCCCGCAGGCTGACCGACCTTGCTCTTATAACAATTTTTTTTCCGCTGAGGATGCCCAAAGCGTACGCGGTGGGCATTCTAAATCGTTTCGTCCCAAGGGGACTGCTGCACAAAGCTGTGTGGCAGTCCCTTTTTGCGCTTTCACGCTGAGAACAGGCCATCTTGCACAAAAGAACTGTCGCTTTTTAAGCAATTCGCTGTATTTGCGGGACAAACGGTAGAACTTTGCATCGGGATATGGTATACTACACTGTACTTGTATGCCCCGGGAAAAGGGGCTGCCAAAGGAGAAAGGACTTGTTATGAAGATCATTCTGGTGGGCGGCGGCAAGGTCGGCACGGCTCTGGCGCGCCAGCTCAGCGAGGAAGGCCACAACGTGACTGTGGTGGACACCAACAAAGCGCGCGTGGAGCACCTGACCGAAAGCTACGACGTGCTGGGCATTGTAGGCAATGGCTCGTCCATCACCACCCTGTCTGAGGCGGGCATTGAGGATGCGGACGTGTTCATTGCGGTCACCGGCTCGGACGAACTGAACCTGCTTTGCTGCATGTTCGCCAAAAAGGCGGGCCACTGCCACGGCATTGCCCGCGTGCGCAACCCGTCCTACAGCCACGAGCTGGACTTTATCAAAAAGCAGATCGGCATTTCCGCCATCATCAACCCGGAAATGGCAGCGGCAAAGGAGATCTCTCATCTGCTGCGTTTCCCCGGTGCCAGCAAGATCGATACCTTTGCGGACGGCCGTGTGCGGCTGATCAAGTTTGCGCTGCCCGATGCACTGGACGGCGTAGCCATTCGAGAGATCCCCACCCGGCTCAAGAGCGATATTCTGGTGTGCGCGGTGGAGCGTGAGGGCGGGGTCATCATCCCCAACGGTAACTTTGTGCTGCAAAAGGGCGATCAGGTCACTTTCCTTGCTACGCAGGAAAAAGCGCACGCCTTCTTCCAGCAGCTGCATCTGCCGGTGCAGCCGGTACGCAACGCCCTCATCGTGGGCGGCGGTGCCATTGCCTACTACCTCAGTCAGGAACTGCTGGAAAACCACGTGCGGGTGCGCATTGTGGAGCGGGACGCTGCCCGCTGCGTAGAACTGGCCGAGCAGCTGCCCGGCGCACAAATCCTGAACGAGGACGGCTCCAACCGCGAGTTTTTGCTTTCCGAGGGTCTGGAATCCACCGAAGCCTTTGTGGCGCTGACCAACATCGACGAGGAGAACGTGCTGCTGACCCTGTTTGCCAAAAAGCACTCCAACGGCAAACTGGTGACCAAGGTCAACCGTCTGGAATTTGACGATATTCTGGCCGGGCTGGATCTGGGCAGCGTGGTCTACCCCAAGTACATGACCTGTGACTACATCGTGCAGTACGTCCGCGCCCTGCAAAACGAGGCGGGCAACAACATCAAGACTCTGTACCGCATACTGGACGACCGCGTGGAGGCGCTGGAGTTTACAGTGCACGAGGAGAGCGCCGCTACCGGTGTGCCCCTGAGCCAGCTGCACCTGAAAAAGAACCTGCTGCTGTGCTGCATTACCCGCGGCAGCAAGATTTTGATCCCCCGCGGCGGCGACCAGATCCAGGTGGGCGATAACGTCATCGTGGTCACGCTGGAGCATGGTCTGCACGATCTGCGCGATATCGTGGAGCACTGACGGAGGCGGACTATGAATTATGCGATCGTTTTCCGTCTGCTGGGCTATGTGCTGATGATCGAGGGCGCGTTGCTGCTGCTGCCAGCCGCCGCCAGCTTAGTGTATGGCGAGTGGATGGTGCTGGGCGTGTTTCTGCTCACAGCTGCCGTCAGCGCTGGCATCGGCTACGCCCTGCACACCATTAAACCCCGCAGTAAGGTGTTCTACATGCGCGAGGGCTTTGCGGCCACCTCGCTGTGCTGGGTGTTCATCTCGGTGATGGGCGCGGTGCCCTTTGTGCTCACCGGCTGCATCCCGAACCCTGTGGATGCTCTGTTTGAGACAGTCTCCGGCTTTACCACCACCGGTGCCAGTATCCTGCCCGCCGTGGAGGGGCTGCCCAACGGTATTCTGTTCTGGCGCAGCTTCACCCACTGGATCGGCGGTATGGGTGTTCTGGTGTTTCTGCTCTCGCTGCTGCCGCTGACCGGCGGCTCCCACGTCAACCTGATGAAGGCGGAAAGCCCCGGCCCGCAGGTGGATAAGCTGGTGCCTAAGGTACAGTCCACCGCTAAGATCCTGTACGGCATCTACTTTGCCCTTACCATGCTGGAGCTGGTGTTCCTGCTGATTGGCCGAATGCCTCTGTTCGAAGCCATGCTCACCGCCTTTGGTACGGCGGGTACCGGCGGCTTCGGCTTCCGCAACGACAGCTTTGCCAGTTTTTCGCCCTACATCCAGTGGGTCGTGACCATCTTCATGATCCTGTTCGGCGTCAACTTCAACGCCTATTTCCTGCTGCTCATGCGCAAGTTCCGCCGCGCTGCTGCCAGCGAGGAGGTGCGGGGCTACTTTGTGGTCATCGCAGTGGCAGTGGGTATCATCACCGCCAACATTTATAGTATGTACAACAGCTTTGGCGAGGCGCTGCGGCAGGCCGCTTTTCAGGTGGGCTCCATCATCACCACCACCGGCTTTTCCAGCTGCGATTTTGACCTGTGGCCGACCCTCTCCAAGGAGATTTTGGTCATGCTCATGTTCATTGGCGCCTGCGCCGGCAGTACCGGCGGCGGCATCAAGGTGAGCCGTTTCCTCATTCTGGGTAAGACCCTGGCTAAGGAACTCAAGACCGCCCTGCACCCGCAGGTGGTAGCGCCCGCCCGCATGGACGGCAAGCTACTGAACCACGAGACCATCCGCACCACCAACGTGTTTGTGGCGGCGTATATCTTTATTTTTGCGGCCTCCTTCTTCCTCATCAGCCTGAACGGCTTTGATATGGTGACAAACTTTACCGCCGTGGCTGCTACCCTGAACAACATCGGCCCGGGCTTGGAAATGGCAGGCCCCATGCAGAACTTCGGCTGCTTTGCAGACCCTGCAAAGCTGGTGCTCATCTTCGATATGCTGGCCGGCCGTCTGGAGATCTTCCCCATGCTGGTGCTGTTTATGCCGGATACATGGCGGCGGTTCTAAGCCTTTTTTGGGTACGGGACAAGCATAAAAATAGTATTTCGGAACACCGGAGTCTCTATGGACGCTCCGGTGTTCTTTTTTGTGAAAGAAGCTGCAAAGGCAGGTGGCAACGGTTAGAAATTCCTTGCGTTCAGCGCCGCATTGCAGTATGATTATAATATCAATTATCTGACCCTTACCCCTGAGCAGGCAGAACCTTTTTTACAAACGAAATCGTTCTGCATGATAAAGAAGAGAGCAAAAACAATAAAACATACAGGAGGAAATTATTATGGGTTTGATCAAAGCAGGTATGGGCGCACTAGGCGGAACTCTTGCAGATCAGTGGAAAGAATTTTTCTATTGCGATGCGCTGGATAAGGATGTGCTGATGGTCAAGGGCCAGAAGCGCACCTCCCGCCGCAGCTCCAACAACGGCGAGGACAACATCATCACCAACGGCAGCGGCATTGCTGTGGCAGACGGACAGTGCATGCTCATCGTGGAGCAGGGCTGCGTGGTGGAGGTGTGCGCCGAACCGGGCGAGTATACCTTCAATTCCTCCACCGAGCCCAGCGTGTTCACCGGCAACTTCGGCGACAGTCTGGCAGCTACCTTCCAGACCGTGGCCAAGCGCTTTACCTACGGCGGCGACACCGGCAAGGATCAGCGCGTGTACTACATCAACACCAAGGAGCTGGGCGAGATCCTGTACGGCACCGCAACGCCCATCCCGTTCCGCGTAGTGGTCAGCGAGGAGCGGGGCTACAAGCTCTCGGTGAATATCCGCTGCAACGGCAGCTTTACTTACCGCATCTGCGACCCGCTGCTGTTCTACACCAACGTGTGCAGCAACGTCTCCACCCAGTACGATGCCTCGGAGCTGGCTCCTCGCCTGAAGAGCGAGCTGATGAACGCTTTGCAGCCTGCGCTGGCCACCCTTTCTGCCAACAAGGTGCAGTATTACGAGATCCCCGCCCACACGCTGGAGATCTCGGACGCCCTGAACGAGCAGCTGTCCAATATCTGGCGCAAGAAGCGCGGCATCGAGGTGTTCTCCTTCAACATCAACTCCCTGTCCATCCCGGAGGAGCAGCAGAAGAAGATCACCGAGTGGGAAGAAAACGCCATGACCACCGACCCCACCACCGCCGCAGCCCGTCTGGTGGGCGGTCAGATCGACGCCATGAAGACCGCCGCAGGGAACACCGCCGGTGCTATGACCGGCTTTATGGGCATGGGCATGGCAACTGGTGCAAACGGCATGAACGCCCAGAGCCTGTTCGCCATGGGGCAGCAGCCCGCAGCACCCCAGCAGCCTTCTGCCGCCGACAGCTGGAAGTGCAGTTGCGGCGCTATCGCCACCGGCAAGTTCTGCCCGGAATGTGGCAGCAAAAAGCCGGAGCCGAAGCCCGCGGACAGCTGGACTTGCAGCTGCGGTGCCACCGTCACCGGCAAATTCTGCCCGGAGTGCGGCAAGCCCCGCCCGGCGGCAGCAGAGGGCTGGACTTGCAGCTGCGGCGCGGTGAACAAGGGCAAGTTCTGCTCCGAGTGCGGCAAACCCAAGCCCACCGGTACGCCCAAGTATAAGTGCGACAAGTGCGGCTGGGAACCGGCAGACCCTGCACACCCGCCCAAGTTCTGCCCGGAGTGCGGCGACCCCTTTGACGAGAACGACCGCAGCTAAGCCCGCTGCACAATAACTGAACACACTGCGGGGCAGGGAAGAAAAGTCAATAAGTCCCTGCCCCGCAGATTATAATAGGAGGAAACGCTATGGCAGGAATGCTGGAATATAAGTGCCCCTGCTGCGATGGTGCGATCCAGTTCGACAGCACCACCCAGAAGATGAAATGCCCCTACTGCGACACCGAGTTTGAGGTGGACGCACTGAAGGGCTACGATGAGGACCTGAAAGACCAAAAGCCCAGCGAGATGAACTGGGCCACCCCCGGCGGCAGCTGGGCAGAGGGCGAGACCGCCGGTCTGCATACTTATGTCTGCAAGAGCTGCGGCGGCGAGATCGTGGGCAACGACACCATGGCCGCCTCGGCCTGCCCTTTCTGCGGCAACCCCATCGTCCTCACCGGACAGTTTGCCGGAGACCTGCGCCCCGACCTCATCATCCCCTTCAAGCTGGATAAAAAAGCGGCGAAGGAAAAGCTGCAGGAGCACCTCAAGGGCAAGACCCTGCTGCCCAAGGTGTTCCGCAGCCAGAACCACATCGACGAGATCAAGGGCGTGTATGTGCCCTTCTGGCTGTACGACAGCGACGCCGATGCCCAGCTGCGCTTTACCGCTACCCGCACCCGCTTTTGGTCGGATGACGACTACGATTATACCGAGACCAGCTACTACTCCGTGCGCCGGGACGGCGTGCTGGGCTTTGACGCGGTTCCGGTGGACGGCTCCTCCAAGATGGAGGACGACCTGATGGAATCCATCGAGCCGTTTACCATGAGCGATGCCGTGCCCTTCAAGACTGCGTATCTGGCAGGCTATGTGGCCGATAAGTACGATGTGGACGCCCAAAAGAGCATCCAGCGCGCCAATGAGCGTATCCGTCAGTCCACTGAGGACGCCTTTACCCAGACCGTTACCGGCTACGACTCCGTGAAAATGGAGAACAGCAGCATTCAGCTGCACGGCGGCAAGGCAAAGTATGCCCTGTTCCCGGTGTGGGTGCTGAGCACCAGCTGGCAGGGCAACAACTACATTTTTGCCATGAACGGCCAGACCGGCAAGTTTGTGGGCAACCTGCCGGTGGATAAGGCCGCCGCCCGCAAGTGGACGCTGGGACTTACGGCAGCTGTTGGTGCTGCATCCTATGCGGTCATGTGGCTGCTGTGGCTGGCCGGGATTCTGTAAGGGAGGGACGGAAGATGAAAAAGACTGTTACCCCGCTGCGCTCCCTCTGTGCCGCGCTGGCAGCACTGGTGCTGCTGGTCGCGCTGGCCGCACCGGCCTTTGCCGCAGACGGCTTTGCCGACCTGTATTACCGCATGAACGACAGCGCAGAAGTCCTGACCGAGGATGAGAACGGCGAGCTGGAAGCTTCACTGGAGGAACTGAGCGTCCGCCAGAGCTTTGATGTGGTCGTTGCCACCATCGACTCGCTGGAAAGCGAGGGCTGCACCAGCATGGAGGAATATGCCGATGACCTGTATGATTACTGCCAGTTCGGCTACGGTGAAAACCGGGACGGCGTGCTGCTGCTGGTGAGCATAGGCGACCGCAAATGGCATATCTCCACCTGCGGCTACGGCATTACCGCCTTTACGGATGCCGGCATCCAGTACCTTGGCGAGCAGATGACCCCCGATATGGCAGACGGTGATTACGCCGCCGCCTTCCGCACCTTTATCCAGTGGACGGACGCATATGTCACCGCCGCCCGCGAAGGCCACCCCTACGATGTGGACAACATGCCCAAGGAGCCGTTCTCGATCGTGTATCTGGGCGTGGCGCTGGTCATTGGTCTGGTGACGGCACTGATTGTGACCGGCGTGATGAAGAGCCGGCTCAAGAGCGTGGCACCGCAGCGGGACGCAACCAGCTATGTGCGGCAGGGCAGCATGAAGCTGACCAACCAACGGGATCTGTATCTGTACCGTGAGGTCCACCGCACCGAGCGGCCGAAGGAGTCCAGCTCCAGCGACTCCGGTGGCAGCTCCACCCACACCTCCTCCAGCGGCTCCACCCACGGCGGCGGAGGCGGTTCGTTCTGAAAACGTTCCCCGCAAGATAAAATCTCAAAAACCGATCCGCAGCAGCCGGTCGCACCCGCGTCCCGGCAACCGCTGCGGATCGGTTTTTACTTTTCTGCCGCCCGACACAAACAACTGATTTTTTCTGCGCCTTTGGGGCTATACTTCCAGTGCAGACGATTTTATATGCAGCAAGGAGCAGACACATGGGCATTTGGGAAAATCTAGGCATGGGCGGTTACCGGGGCTTTTCGCGCCCGGCGGCGCGGCTGTTGCAGCAGGCGGTGCAGCTGGCGGGGGATTTGGGCTGTGAGCAGGCCGATACCAGCCATCTTTTGCTGGCAATGCTGCGGCAGCAGGGCGCTGCGGCGCAGTTCCTCACCCGGAAAAACATTACCGAGCCGGAGGTGCGCCGCCAGCTGGCGCAGCGGCGCAGCGGCCCGGCACAGCGGCTGGAACGGCAGGCCATGGCACCGGACCTGCGCCGCACCATGGACTATGCGCTCATTGGGGCGCAGAACGCCCACGTCAGCCGGGCAGAGCCGGAGCATCTGCTCTGCGCCATGCTGGAAGATGACGGCTGCGCCGCCGGGCTGCTGCTGGCGGAGATGGGGCTTTCGCTCACCGAGGCGGTGCGGGAGTGCCGCCAGCTGAGCGGACAGTTTGTGCTGCCCGCCCAGCCCCGGGTGTCGGCCAGCATCCCCCGGGGCAGCCGCGCCAGCGATAAGTATTGCCGCGATCTGACCCGCCGCGCCGCCGAAGGGGAGCTGGAGCGCATCATGTCGGTTTTACCCAATTGTGAGGCAACCCGTTGGAATCCACTGTTTGCCGATGTCGTGCCTAAGGGAAGCAACAAGGCGATTGGTATTGATCAGATGATCCGTCATTATGGGATCTCCTTGGATGAGACGATGGCTTTTGGTGATGGAGGCAATGACTTGGCGATGTTGCGGCATGCGGCTATTGGCGTGGCGATGGGCAATTCGGTGGATGAGGTACGTGAAGGCGCTGATTATGTGACAACCTCTGTGGATGAGGATGGTATCTATAATGCCTTGAAGCATTATGGTTTAATTTGAAATGTATTTGTTGGGGGATTGGTGCTTCATGTTTTTTAAGGAAACGGTCTTAATAGAATCTCCTGTTCTTAAAAAATACAAAATACATGATTTTTAATCATGTTATAAAACATATTTCCGAGATAAGGTTGTATCTTTGTGGTGTCAAAAAAAGATAGTTTAGGTTTATTAATTAGCCCTTCTTAGCGTAGAAGGCTCAAAAAAGGGAGATGTTATTATGATGAATGTAAG
>OQVI01002945.1_pt1 | contig 10474 bp, 8 predicted proteins | sample 1691651 | NCBI WGS metagenome assembly OQVI01 (sample SAMN03418287, study PRJEB22391) | human gut metagenome | biome: human-gut; feature: organic feature; material: feces | host: Homo sapiens | place: Italy | collected 2013-04
CGGTACAGTTTGGTTAGAAAATGCACCTTGCTTATTGAGTCGGCTTCCATATCACGGGCTGTCATGCCTACCGCCCCCGGCTTGCCTTTATATCCCATCACAAGGTGAAGTACAGGCAGCAGCAGCCATGTCACGAGGAAAGAGGCTGCCATGGTGAGCATCATCGTGTCAGACAATTCCCTGAAAAAGCTGCCCGCAAGCCCGCTCATGAGCCTGAACGGGAAATGTATGACGATGGTGGCCAGCGACGATGCGACCATGGCCGGGAACAAATCGTGTACTGCCCTGCTCACCGCCGTAAAAACGGTCGATGCCCGGCCGCTCTTCGTGCTCGCGGTAAATCTGCTCTATTATTACTATAGCGTCATCGATGATGAGCCCCACCGATGCGGCCATGGCACCCAAAGACATGACGTTGATTGTAATCCCGGCCAAGTGGCACAGCAGGATGCTGAAAGCAACCGTGACGGGAATGGTAAGCATGACAACCATGCTCGACCTCCACGAACGGAGAAACAACACCATGACGGCGAGGGCAAGGAAGAGCCCTTCGTAAATAGTGCGCAGCACGCTGTGTATGCTGCTGCCCACAAAAGCGCTCTGGTTGTAGTATGGTTTCAGTTCGTAGCCTTCGGGAAGTTGCGAGCGTATCTCGTCAGCCTTGGCCTCAACATCCTTTGCAAACGTGAGAAGGTTGACGCTGGGCTGCTTAACCAGGTCGACCAGCACGGCGTCGTTGCCGTCGGCATTTATCTTCAAGAACTCCTGCTGCTCCTGTATCTCAACATCGGCAATGTCGCGCAAGCGCACAATGCGCCTGCCATCATTGCGTATGATGGTGTTTTTCAAATCGTCCAAGTCGTTGATACGTGTGTCTGTCAACGACAGATACAGGCGGCCGTAGTCGGCCACATTGCCATTGCCAAGCACGAAGTTTGTCTTTGAAAATGCCGACTTGACTTGCGCCGGGGTTATGCCCAGCATAGACATCCTGGCGGCATCGGGCTTGACTACAAACTCTTTTGCCTTGCCGCCTCGCACAACTACATTGCTAATGCCGTCGACCTGGCTGAACATCGGCCTCACTACAAGGTTGCCGACATCGCGCAGCGCAATGCGGCTGTGGGTGTTGCTCTCGAGCGTAAACCCGTATACGGGAAAGAGCGACTGGTTCATCGCTTCTGTCGATATGACCGTCCCGGCAGGCAGGAAGCCTTTCACCTCGTTGATGCGGCTCTCGAGCTGGGTCTTGAGCGCATATATGTCAAGCCCCCATTTGAAATAAACATCGATGACACAGCTGCCACGCGACGTGCTGCTCTTCACTACCGTGGTGCCCTGCACTTTCTTCACGGCGCTCTCCAATGGCTTGGTTACCGTTATCAGCATCCTGTCGACAGGCTGCTGCCCGGCATCGGCTATGACGGTGATGCGCGGGAACAGCACCTCTGAAAACAGGCTCGTCTGCATCTGTGTGTAGCTGTATATGCCCGACAACAAGAGTAGCAGGCCTACAAAAAGTATCGGCTTGGCATAAAGGCGATGGTAATTCCTTCTTTTTATGGCGTCCATGTCTGTGCGTATTTACTGGATTACAACGACCTTGGCCTTGTCTGGCAGACAATAGCTTCCTTCGTTTATCACTTTTTCTTCGGTAGAAAGGGCCGGAGACAATATCTCGATGCTGTCTCGGGTGCTATTGCCTACCACTACCATTACCTTAGCGGCAGTGCTGTCATCAGCCAGTCGCATTATCCAAAACTCGATCATTGTCTCGTCGCTCTGAACGGCACTCTTTGGAAGAATGGCCACTGCCCTTGTCGCACTACGCGACGTAAATATAGCCTTTGCGCTCATCCCCTCGGGCAGCAACGGTGCCTTTGCAACCGCAACGACCTTTTCCGACTGTGAGACTACGTCCATAGTGGCCAAAGGAAACTTAACCATGGCGCTGAGACGTGTACCATCGGGTAGTTCGATCACACAATGGCTGCCTTCCTTTACATACTGTCTCTGTTCATAGGGAACGTTTATCTCAAAGACCATACTGCGCGCATCGACAACCGTACAAAGCACTTCGCCCTCGGTGACATAACTGCCTGACTGGGCATTGACGTCGAGAACGATGCCGTTGCACGCCGACTTCACATCAATATAATGGTTGCCATGGCCCAAGGCATGCTGCTCCTTGCTCTCCAGACGGTAAAGGATGTCGCCGGCTTTTACCTTCACTCCGGGCTTGACATGGGCCGAGACCACAAACGACGCCACCGGGGCAGAAACGGCCGACTTGCCCTGGTAGGCCGTAACAGCCGTCAACACTGTTTCCTGATTGATGTTTCCCAGACTGGGATATGTCACGTTCACTTGTGTAGCCGGCTTGGAGGCAGACGCCCCCGCGCCGTTGTCTCTGCAAGAAACCAGGCAAACGGCCACACACAATAGAAGATAATCTGCTTTCATATAGACTCTGTCATTTAATGATTCCAATAATTATATGTCACTATTATCAATTTCCTGTTTGCCTGCAACAACAATCTGTCTCTTTCAGCCTGTATACGGTCATGAAGCAACTGCATGTAATCCAATACAGACACCTGCCCGGCCTCCAGCTCTTTCGAGTAATCTGAGAGTATGCCGTCATACTCTCCAATCCGCTTCGCCATCGCATCCAGGCGCCGTTCGAACCTTCCCAGCTCCGCAAGGCTCTGCTTCAATCTCATCTCGCGCTCGTTAGCCGCATTCGCCTTGTATGTACTGATGGTATGCTGCTGCAATTCAGACTGGCGCTTTTTCCACTTCTTTTGACCGCCATCGGCAATGGTCCATGACAGCGTAAGCCCAGCGCTAAGGCCGAAATGCCGGTACCACTCGGAAAAGGCGCCTGCCTGCATACCGCCGTCAACAAACAAATCGAGCCTTGGCTTGTATTTCAGGTTGAAAGAACGCCATGACGCATCGACGTTAAGGCTGTCATGAACATACTGTTCGGTAAAAAGGCTTTCACCGTCTGTGGCCGGCAAGCATGGCCCAATGTCTATGTCTGGAAGCAAGATGTCGTTTGTGTCACTGATGCCGCATATAGTGTTCAGTTCCATCAAGTGTGCATGAAACGACTGCAGATATGAACAACGCAGCTCATCATTGGCGCTCTGCTCTATGGCGATGAGCCTCAAGTCCGACTGTTTGGCCATTCCGCAGCCTGCCAACTTCCTTACTGTTTCTGCCTTGCGCTCAAGCAGCATGTCGATAGAGTCGGCAAAGGCTGCCTGAGTCTGGTCGAGCAGACACAGCAAATACTGTTCTGTGACCATTCGCTCTAACTGGTGCTCCTCCAAACGAATGTTGTAACGTGCCGTTTCCATGTTTATCTGTGATTGCTCGCGGGCCGCCTTGTATGGCGCACGCCCCAGAAGCGGTTGCGTCAATGTGACTCCGGCATGCAAATGTCCGCTGCTTTCGCCAAGGTCATAGCCATAATAGTCTGCCGCATCTTGCGCGTTGAACTTGAACGACGTACGTCCTCCATCTTTTGAAATGATGGGGACAAACAGGTAATCACCATTCAGTTCCAACTGTGAATGCAGGTAAACTGCCTTAAGGCGCTCTTGTTCTGCCCGCTCTATCTCTATGCTATTGCGGTAATCGTTTATCAACGGACTGTTGCGCTTGGCCGTTTCGATATACCTATATAGAAGATGGGCACCTTCTTGTCCGCTTGAATACAGACTGAAAACCGACAAAGTGAAAAACAATAAGAATCGATTCATGCCTACTTTCGTTTTTGATGCAAAAGTAAAACGGGAGTTTGGCGAAACTTTGAAGAAATGAATTAAATGATGAGGCAATGCATTGATTGTTGTAGACGTGCCTTTCTGAAAATGAAAAATAGCAACAAGCCCATACGTGCAGGTATGCAACCACAAACCGGCAGCAACATCCGTTACTTTCCATATATGCCATATCGCCCTGCAAAACGGCCTGTTTGGCACTGCAATATGGCAGGTATCGCAAGCCCAAACGGCAGGTTTCATGGCTGGGTGAAGCGGTTATTAGCAACTCGCTGCGCCACAGTGGGTTAGGCGTAAAGTTGCCAGCACAATACCAACGCACATAACAAGCCAAAGGCTGTGAGTGCCTGCAGGTTGCCGCCTAGCCAATGAGGGGTAGCAGGATTTCGTTTCTGGGATATCACAGGCTGTTGCGTGAAATAGTGACATAGCCAAAACGCAAAGCTCATGCCCGCCATACGCCATTGCCGATTGAACATAAGAAACTCATCATTGATGCATCAACTAACGCAGGCATCAACGGGACACCCGATAAACATAGGGGGCTTAAGCGTACAGGGAGTTATGGTGTTAGAGGACAATGGCATTATTCAAGGGATTGTTTTAGGAGTTAATGAGTTAGGGAGTAAAGGAGTTAAGACAATGGTTTTGGAAACATGGGTGTACTGAGGGCATGGGGAACGCGTTGCAGGAAGGCAGTCTATGCTATTGTCCACTAACTCCATATAACACCCCTTAACTTCATATAAGTCCATAAATCCAGCAAGAAAAACTATTGTCTTAACTCCTTTACTTCCTAACTCCTTAACTCCTAAAAAGCCCCCTGGATTTATCCAGTGAGCCAACAAAACGACTCAATATCATAATAGAAACCTGCCTGCAGTGAAAAAACAAAAAAGGAAGCCTTTAGTCAGGCTTCCTTTTATCCTCCAAGCGGAAGGTGAGGGATTCAAACCCCCGATACCCGGAAAGGGTATACCGGATTTCGAGTCCAGCGCATTCGATCACTCTGCCAACCTTCCTCATTTTTGCGAGTGCAAAGATACAACTATTTCTTGAAACGACAAAATTATTCGAAGGATAATTTATCCAATTTTTCACGAAGCAACGCCGCCTCCGACTTGCGGATGGAAAATGTCATCTCACAAGTGTTGTCGTATGTCTGGGAAATTATCCTTGGCGACATCTCTTTTACAATGCGCATGACCGAATTCATCATCACATACGGGAAACTGAATTTTACCAGCTCTTCAACCTGCCTGGTAACTATGGTTGAATCTGCAATTGCGGCGGCGGCGGCCGTGCGGTATGCCACTATCAGTCCGCCGGTTCCCAGGTTCACTCCTCCGTAATACCTGATGACGACAACAAGAACGTCGGTCAGTTCATTGCTGTTAATCTGGCCCAGTATCGGCTTACCGCCTGTCCCGCTTGGCTCTCCGTCGTCATTAGCCCTGAACTGCAGCCGCTCTGCACCCAGCATATAGGCATAACAAACATGCCGGGCATCAAAATATTTTTTACGATATTGCTCTATGATGCCTTTGACCTCTTCAACGTCGGACACATGATGGGCGAAAGCGAGGAACTTACTCCGCTTTTCGGAGTAATATCCCTCGCCTATTTTCGCATCGTCGATTGTCAGATACTCATCTATCATCACGACAATTTATGTACAACCAGCCCCGAACGAAGCTTTGGCTCAAACCATGTTGCTTTCGGGGGCATTATTTTTCCACTGTCGGCAATGTCCATTATCTGCTTCATTGACACAGGATACAACGCCAACGCTATCCGCATCTCACCGCTGTCTACACGGCGTTTCAGCTCATCGAGGCCACGCAGGCCACCGACAAAGTCGATACGCTTGTCGCTTCTCAAATCCTTTATGCCAAGGATTTTGTCGAGTATGAGACGGCTTGATATGTCAACGTCGAGCACCCCTATCGGGTCGGCATCGTCGAACGTACCCGGCTTGGCCACAAGACTGAACCAGTGGCCGTCGAGGTAAAGCGAAAACTCATGCAACCGAGACGGACGGTAGGCGTCGGTGCCTTTGTCTTCAACTACGAAATCTACAGACAAAGCCTTGAGGAACTCATCTGCAGTAAGCCCATTCAAGTCTTTTACCACGCGGTTATAGTCAAGAATGGTAAGCTGCGATGCCTGGAAGCACACAGCCATGAAGTAATTGTATTCCTCATCGCCCCTGTGGTTGGGATTCTGGCGAGCTTTCTCTGCACCGACCAATGCCGCAGCTGCCGACCTGTGATGACCGTCGGCAATATACAACGACGGCATCTTGGCAAACTCCGCCGTAATGGCTTGCATGTCGGCAGGGTCGCTAATTACCCAGAACTGATGGCGGAAGCCGTCGATGGGAGCTATGAAATCATACTCCGGCTCGGTGGCAGCATATCGGTTAATAAGATTGTCGAGCACCTCGTTGTCGGGGTATGCAAAGAACACGGGCTCCATGTTGGCGTTTGTCGCACGCACATGCTTCATCCGGTCTTCCTCTTTGTCACGCCGTGTAAGCTCATGTTTCTTTATCACACCGTTGAGGTAATCGTCTACATAAGCCCCGACCACAAGCCCGTATTGGGTCTTGCCGTTCATCGTCTGGGCATAGATGTAATAGTGCTCGTCCTTGTCCTGCACAAGCCATCCGTTGCGTTGGAATGCCTCGAAGTTCTCGGTGGCCTTGCTGTAAACACGAGGGTCGTATTCACTCGTGCCGGGTTCAAAATCGATTTCGGGCTTAATAATGTGGTAAAGGCTCATTGCGTTGTCGCCGGCCTCTGCCCTAGCCTCTTCTGAATTGAGCACATCATACGGACGCGACTCTACTTTCTCAACAAGTTCCTTGGGAGGGCGCAATCCCCTGAATGGTTTTATCGTTGCCATAAGCCTGCTATTTATTTACCTGGAAACGGGTGTCACCTGTCGCAAAGAATGCATTTATCTGGCGTGCAGCAGCGATGCCGGCATTGGTGTTTGCCTCGGCTGTCTGGGCACCCATCTTTTTCGGCGTGCTGAAATAGCGGCCCTCAAACTTTGCAAAGTCTGCATCTGCATCAGGCTTTATGTCTGTAATGTACTTCAAGTCGGGGCGCTCTTCCATAAGTTTCAGCAATCCGGCCTCGTCGATCACTTCCTTACGGGCTGTGTTGACCACAATGCCACCCTTCTTCATCTTGCCTACAAGGTCATGGTTTATGCTGCCCTTTGTCTCAGCCGTAGCCGGGATATGGAGCGAAACGATGTCGCACAGCTCAAACAACGCCTCCTGGCTGTCAACAGCCTTCACGCCTGCGTCTTCAATTGCAGACTTGGGGCAATAGGCATCATAAGCATAAATGTCCATGCCGAAGCCCTTGGCTATGCGCGCCACGTTGCGCCCGACATTGCCAAACGCCAGTATTCCCAACTTCTTGCCAAGCAATTCGGTGCCCGACTTCCCGTTATAGAAATTGCGGACTGCATAGACCAACAGTCCAAAAACAAGCTCCGCAACAGCATTCGAGTTCTGTCCGGGAGTGTTCTCTACCACTATATTCTTTTGCTTGGCGTATGCAGTGTCAATTGAATCATAACCAGCACCGGCCCTGACCACAATCTTCAATTTCCCGGCGGCGTCGATTACAGCCGGCGTAACCTTGTCGGAGCGCACAATCATAGCGTCGGCATCCTTGACAGCATCCAACAGCTGAGACACGTCAGCATACTTTTCCAACAACACACACTCGTTGCCTGCACTTTCAATTTCTTCCTTGATGCCTTTCACTGCCTCAGCTGCAAAAGGCTTCTCTGTTGCTACCAGTACCTTCATAGCATTTGTGTTTTGAAATTAAACTATAGTGGAGCCGCAACAGTCACATATCCCATGCCATGCCCTGCCGCGACTCCACATATTTTATATTGCCCGTATCGGGCCGGTGAGTCAATGGCTTGCCTCAAATTCCTTCATGCACTGCACAAGCGCATTGACGCCCTCTATGGTCTGTGCATTGTAGCAGCTTGCACGGAATCCGCCCACACTGCGGTGGCCCTTGATGCCTACCATGCCCTTTGACATGGCATACTCCAAGAACGGCTTCTCGAGTTCGGCATACTCATCGTTCATAACGAAGCAGATGTTCATCAGCGAGCGGTCTTCTTCCTTAACCGTTCCGCGGAACAGCTTGTTCCTGTCTATCTCGCCATACAATATTTCTGCCCTCTCGTGTGCGAGCTTGTCCATAGCCTCGAGGCCTCCGTTGTTCTTCAACCAGCGCAGGGTTTCGAGAGCGCAATATATCGGCACCACGGGCGGAGTGTTGAACATCGACCCCTTCTCAACGTGTGTACGGTAATCAAGCATTGTAGGTATCTGGCGCGGAGCGCGGCCCAACTTCTCGTCCTTAACGATGACAAGTGTCACGCCGGCCATTGCCAGGTTCTTCTGTGCGCCGGCGTAGATGCAGTCATACTTGCTTACATCCACCGGACGGCTAAATATATCTGAAGACATATCGGCTATCATCGGCACCGGAACATCGAGATCTGTGCGTATCTCGGTGCCGAAGATAGTGTTGTTCGTAGTCACGTGCAGATAGTCAACGTCGGTAGGACACGACCAACCTTTCGGAATGTAGGTAAAGTTACTCTCTGCCGACGAGGCCACCTCGACCACTTCACCGAAAAGCTTCGCCTCTTTTATGGCCTTCTTCGACCAAGTGCCTGTATTGAGGTAGGCAGCTTTCTTAATAAGGAAGTTGTAAGGCACCATGCAGAACTCCAATGAAGCGCCACCGCCCAAGAACAAAACGGAATAGCCCTCAGGTATCTGGAGCAACTCCTTGATAAGTGCGACAGCCTCGTCTACTACAGGCTGGAAATCCTTTGCCCTATGGCTTATCTCCATGAGCGACAGACCAGAGCCGTTGAAATCGAGACATTGCTTAGCTGTATTCTCAATAACTTCCCTCGGAAGTATTGACGGACCGGCATTAAAGTTGTACTTCTTCATGTTGCTGATAGTTTTTTAGTTAATGACTACTTTGATTTCTATCTGTGTGCGAAGATACGCTTTTTATTTCATTCGGCAAAATTATTTCAGAAGAATATTAACATACTGCGAGCTTTTTATTAGTGTCTTTGTAACCTCTCACCCTGCTGTCGCGACTGTGTGCGCATACAAAAATTAATATTTACAACGTGCTTATGCACAATGTCAAAAATCTGGCCTTAAATCCTCAAACAGGCCACTTTGATAGACCAAACGGCACGAACGGGCAGACGAAACGGGCCGTATGGCAGCATAAAATGACCCGAAACACAACGCATTGTGGCACAAGCTGTTATGCCGACAGGCCGGAATGGTAATAATATATTACAACAAACCCAGGCTAGACCGCACGGCCTGGCCTGGGTAAAACATGCGGCGGGCATGGGCTTACCTGACCACCTCGACTATAGTCTTGATGCCTTTAATCTTTTCTCCACCGGCCATTGAGAGCACTTGGCCCACCTTTTCACGGCTGACGGCCACATAGCAGTAGCGCTCCCTGACGTCAATCCTACCGATGGCGCTGCTGTCCAATCCGCCTTTCTTGCAAAGGAACCCGACGATGTCTCCCTTGCTTATCTTGTCTTTCTTGCCTTTCCCTATATATAATGTCTCCATCTTGGGCTGTGGCACGCCGGGCTTTTGCTCGGGCAACATAATAGGTGAGCACTCTTTTTCCACAAAATCGGGCAAGCTCTCGTCGGGCGACAGAATGAAAAACGACTTTCCCGTAGCATCCCAACGGGCCGTACGGCCGACCCTGTGTATGTACGACTCCCTGGTAAGCGGCATGTGGTAGTGTATGATATTGTCGACATCGGGAATGTCCAACCCTCTCGATGCCAAGTCGGTTGACACAAGCACATTTGCACTTCCATTGCCAAACCTGTACAAGGCGGCCTCACGCTCGGGCTGTTCCAATCCTCCGTGGAACGCGCTCACGCCAAAGCCCCGGCCGCGCAAATAAGACGCCACGCGCTCAACGCTGTCGCGGTAATTCAGGAATACCATGCTGCTCTGCCGCCCAATCGTGCACAGCAGGTTGCCCAAGGCCTCCAACTTGTCCTTGTCGGCGCTCTTGAGACAATATTGCTCTACGCGCGAAGATATCCCTCCCTCGGAATAATCAACCTTCGCCACGTGGCGCGCGTTTACGAAGTCGGGTATCCTGTCGGCGTCTGTGGCCGACAGCAGGAATCGCCTCCTCACCCCCGAGAGCCTTTTGAGCAGCTTTGCCATCTCATTATGGAAGCCCATTTCAAGGCATTTGTCAAACTCGTCAATCACAAGGAAGCGCGCAGTGTACGGCGAGAGGTTGCCTTTGTCAAAATGATCGTTGAGGCGGCCCGGTGTGCCAAACACCACATGGGGCGCCACCTGCCTTATGACGCGGTGCTCGTCCATGGCCGGGCGGCCGCCATAGCAGCACACCGTACGTATGTGCAGGCCGAAACGACCCATTACTTCAGCCGACTGCAACGCCAGCTCTCGGTTGGGCACTATGACCACAGCCTGCACCGCGTCGGACGACACATCTATCATACCGGCCAACGGGAGCATGTATGCAAGCGTCTTTCCCGAACCTGTTGGCGACACTACCACCACGTCGGCATCGGTACAGGTCACCTCCCGG
>OQVI01002950.1_pt1 | contig 10460 bp, 9 predicted proteins | sample 1691651 | NCBI WGS metagenome assembly OQVI01 (sample SAMN03418287, study PRJEB22391) | human gut metagenome | biome: human-gut; feature: organic feature; material: feces | host: Homo sapiens | place: Italy | collected 2013-04
TTTATCTCAGTCGGAGATTGAACTCCCACTGAGAAAGATTTGTTATTACTCACCACTTACAGAAGTGGGAGTCTCAACTCAGACTGAGGTGAACTTACCCATTGTATAAATCCAATGGTTCTCCTGCTTCACAGACCTTGTAATCTATTATCTCCACAGGCGTTTATTCGGGTAGTCCCTGCCCTATGATATGTTTTTTCTTATACTATCATTGTATAATACATACCTATTATCCGCAACTGTCATTATTTTTTCGCCGGGCGGAATTTATTCTCCGTTCCGGTTGCCAGACGTTTGATATTCGTCCGATGCTGCCAAAATGCCAGTGCTGTCAGAATACCGGTAAGCACATAGACTTCCGGCAAAAACTGTGTAGCAATCTTCAACCACCCCATCTGCCCAAACACAATGGTCTGTACAAAAAATCCACTGAGGATTCCAAGAGAACCCAAAGACATAAATCCCGTTGGTACCACAGATGCAAAAAAGAGAATTGCACAGATTGGAACCATTCTCCAGTCGAATGTAAAAATGATTCCCACACTGCTGGCAATACCTTTCCCACCTTTAAACTTCATATAAAATGGAAAATTATGTCCCAGAACCGCACCAAATCCCGCATACAGTTCCAGCAATTTCACCGTGTCCGGATAACGGTCTTTTGCCATAAACCAAATAATGGCCATAGCTGCAACTGCCTTTAGACAGTCACCGAGAAATACGATCACGCCGGCTTTCCACCCAAGGACACGCAGGGAATTTGTCGTACCGGTATTGCCGCTGCCCTTGGAACGGATATCCACATGATGGGCATTCCCATACAGAACTCCGGTAGGAAATAAACCAAACAGGTAGCCTAACAGAGCACTGATGATTCGAAATACTACCATTATTTATCTTCCTTTCTCTCACGGATGATAAATTTCAGAGCCGTTCCTTTGAACCCAAAAGTATCACGGATTCTGTTTTCCAGATATCTCGTATAGGAAAAATGCATCAGTTCTTTATCATTTACAAAAATGACAAATGTTGGCGGTTTTACTGCAACCTGTGTAATGTAATACAGTTTCAGACGTTTGCCTTTATCAGAAGGTGGCTGCTGCATTGCCACTGCTTCTGTCATAATCTCATTTAAGACGCCGGTAGCCACACGCATTGCATTGTTCTCCAGAACCATATCGATCATTTCAAACATTTTGTTCAGGCGCTGCCCCGTCTTAGCAGATATAAACATAATCTCCGCATAAGACATAAAACTTAAAATTTCACGGATCTTATTTGTATGTTTATAAATCGTCTTGTCATCTTTTTCAATGGCATCCCACTTATTTACTGCAATAATGATACCTTTTCCCCGCTCATGAGCAATGCCTGCGATCTTCGCATCCTGCTCAGTGACACCTTCTGTGGCATCGATAACAATAACAACCACATCTGCGCGCTCCACCGCTGTTACCGCACGAATGATGCTGTAACGTTCGATTTCTTCTTTGATTTTATTTTTGCGGCGCAGACCCGCAGTATCAATAAAAATATACTCTTTGCCATTATATTTCACTTCTGTATCAATGGCATCACGGGTTGTCCCTGCGATATCAGATACGATTACACGGGCTTCGCCTGCCAACTTGTTGACCAATGAAGATTTTCCTACGTTTGGTTTTCCGATAATGGCTACCTTTGGTCTGGAATCTTCCTCTTCTTCTTGGGCAGACGCCGGAAAATGCTTTACAACCTCCTCCAGCATATCACCGATTCCAAGGCGGGATGCTGCAGAAATTGGAAGCGGATCACCGATTCCAAGATTATAAAACTCATAGACATCGGACATATATTTCTGGAAACTGTCCACTTTGTTCACTACCAGAACCACAGGTTTGTGCGAACGGCGCAGCATATCTGCTACTTTCGCATCCGCATCCACCAAACCCTGGTGTACATCTGTCATAAAAAGGATTACATCCGCAGTAGCAATGGCGATTTCTGCCTGTTCACGCATCTGTGACAGGATTACATCCTTGCTGTCCGGCTCAATACCGCCAGTATCTACCATAGTAAAGGAATGGTTCAACCATTCCACATCTGCATAAATACGGTCTCTTGTGACACCCGGTGTATCCTTCACGATGGAAATACGTTCTCCTGCCAGGGCATTGAATAACGTAGACTTTCCTACATTCGGACGTCCCACAACCGCTACAACCGGTTTACTCATCTTTTATACCTCGTCTCTTTTCGAATTCTGTTTAACCTCAAGTTACTTCTATAGATCCGTAAAGCGAACATTCACAATCCGCTTTTACCACTTGCCCATGAACGCAGACGCTTTGTAGCCTGTCAGTGCGAGTGTTCAACTCCTACCGCATAAAGCATCCGCTTACCCATTGCTTCATTACGTCACACACCAGAAGCTGAGAAATGCTTATTCTACGTTCAGGTTATGACCAAGCAGTTCCTCATACAGACACTGCCCGTCTGATTTTACAATATGAATCGGCACTTGTAAAGCGTTTTCCAATTCTGACAATGTCACATCATCCAAAAATACTTCTTCTCCGCTGCGCAGCAGATTACATGGAAGCAACAATACATCCCCCAGTTCCTGTCCCGTCAGCTGTGCCTTCAGATCCTGTCCTGTCAACAGTCCCGACACGGTAATCATCTCTCCAAAGAAATCATTTCGAATCTGATATACATTGACTTTGATATCCGGATGCAGGCAGACAAACTTTGCTGCCAGCTTCCGCATCAACGGTGCCGCTGATTTTCCGGTAGCAATGGATACAATACGGCGATACCCAGATATTCCCTCAGCAGCCACCTGTTTTTTCTTTCTGCCAAACAGTTGAAAACCTTCGGTTCTGCCGGAGCGTTTTGACTGAAACAGGTCTTTTTCTCCCTCTTCCTGTTCCAGCTCCAGACAAGCATCAAACTCGCTCGCCAACAATGGAATCATGCCCACACCATTTTCCAGCTGAATATATCCATCATAATTTTCTTCCGGTGGAAACGGTTCTTCTGCCAGCAGATACCATTCATCCGATGCCTGTACAAAATGTGTACCGTGTTTTTCATAGCATATTTTCTGCCATTTATGAATCATCTCCAGTACTTCTTTTGCATCCTCCTTTGTAAACGGCTCCAACGGATACAAACCATCCCGGAATTTTGTCAGTCCCACAGGTACCACAGAAAGACTTTCCATGTAGGGTAGATAGTCTGCCAGCTCCCGGATACTTCGTTCCAGCTCTGCACCGTCATTGACCCCTTTGCAAAGCACGATCTGGCCGTTCATCTCAATCCCTGCCTCATAAAAACGGCGGATTTTGTCCAGTGCTTCTCCGGCAAAACGGTTATGCAGCATCTTGCAACGCAACTCCGGATTCATTGCATGCACAGATACGTTGATCGGTGCCAGTTTATAAGTGATTATACGCTCCACATCTTCATCCTTCATATTGGTCAGGGTTACATAATTCCCCTGTAAAAAAGATAGTCTGGAATCGTCGTCTTTAAAATATAATGTCTCCCTCATATTAGGCGGCATCTGATCTATAAAACAAAAAATACATTTATTATAACAGGATTTATAATCATCCATCAGACCATTTTCAAATACAATACCCGGATCTTCATAATAATCTTTCTCTATTTCAAGTTCCCACTCTTCACCATCCGGTTTCTGGATCAACAGGTTCAATGTCACGTCATTGATCAGAAAATGATAATCAAACACATCCTGGATCGGCTTTCCGTTGACAGTCAGCAATACATCCCCGGCTTCAATTCCCATCTCATCCGCAATGCTGCCCGGTTCGACACTGTCGATCTTATGTTCTTTTTTCTTCATTCATTTCATCCTTTCATTCTGTACCATTGTAACCAATTTGTGATATAACATCAACCTTTTTTTCCAGTCCGTCCACTCCTGAAGACAGTAAATTAGGCATGCCGCCGAAGCGGCATACCTCTTATTATCATTCGAAATATTTACAAATCAGACTGAGATGAAATTCTTACTCTTCTGTTCCGTAAAGTTTTACGAGTTTGTTCAGGTAAGCGTATCTTGCCTTTGCATTTTCTTCAGATTTCTCAAAGAGACGATCTGCTTTCTCCGGATCCTGTCTTACAAGAGCATTGTAACGAACCTCTCCGTTCAGGAATGCTTTGTAATCTCCGCTTGGAGCTTTGCTGTCAAGAGTGAATGCATTCTTGCCTTCAGCAGCCAGAGCCGGATTGTAACGGAAGTTATTCCAGTAACCTACTGCTACTGCATTCTTCTCCTCTGTCTGAGCTTTGCTCATACCAATCTTGATACCATGGTTGATACATGGAGCATAAGCAATGATCAGAGACGGTCCCGGATATGCTTCAGCCTCAGCGATTGCTTTCACGCACTGATTCATATCAGCACCCATTGCGATCTGTGCCACATACACATAACCATAGCTCATTGCGATGGAAGCAAGGTCTTTCTTCTTAACATCTTTACCACCTGCTGCGAACTGAGCAATTGCACCGATGTTTGTAGATTTGGAAGACTGTCCACCTGTATTGGAATATACCTCAGTATCAAATACCATTACGTTGATATCTTTGCCACTTGCAAGGATATGATCTACGCCACCGAATCCGATATCGTAAGCCCATCCGTCACCACCGAATACCCACTGGGATTTCTTTCCAAGGAAGTCTTTCTGAGCAAGGATTTCCTGAGCTTTGTCACAACCGCATGCCTCTAAAGCTTTGATGAGCTTGTCAGTAGCAGGTCCGTTTGTAACGCCGCATCCGTAAGTATCTAACCATTCCTGGCCGGCAGCTTTTACATCTTCGTTAGTTCCGTTAGCAACAACATCTTCTACTTTCTCTTTTAATGCACCTCTTAATGCATTGTTTGCGAGAAGCATACCATAACCAAACTCTGCAGCATCCTCGAACAGGGAGTTTGACCAAGCCGGTCCTTTTCCTTCCGGAGTTACTGTGTATGGTGTGGACGGTGAAGAGTTACCCCAGATAGAAGAACATCCTGTTGCGTTTGCGATGTACATTCTTTCACCGAATAACTGAGTGATCAGTTTTGCGTACGGTGTCTCACCACATCCGGCACAAGCGCCTGAGAACTCAAGCAGCGGCTGTTTGAACTGAGATCCTTTTACGGAATTTTCTTTGAATTTAGCAATAACTTCTGCTTTGTCCGGAACAGATACACCATAATCGAAGTAAGCCTGCTCTGCCTCATTAGCTTCGAAGTTCTGCATTGTGATTGCCTGAATCTTATCCGGACAAACGTTTACACAGGAACCACATCCGGTACAATCGTATGCGGAAATTGTGATAGCGAATTTGTATCCCGGCATTCCTGTCATATCTTTGTACTGCATTCCTTCCGGAGCTGCAGCTGCCTCAGCCTCTGTCATAGCAACCGGACGGATTGCTGCGTGCGGGCAGACATAAGAACACTGGTTACACTGGATACATTTATTTACATCCCATACCGGAACGTCTACTGCCACACCACGTTTCTCATAAGCGGATGTACCAGAAGGTGTGGAACCATCTACATAATCCTTGAATGCAGATACTGGTAATGTATTACCCATCTGAGCATTGATCTTCTTCTGAATGTTGTTTACGAAATCAACTGCATCCTGACGTGCGCCTGTTACTGCAGCACCTGTAAGGCTCTCTTCACCTGCTGTTTTCCAGCTTTCAGGAACTTCGATTTTAACAACGTGCTTAGCACCGGCATCAATTGCATCGTAGTTCATCTGTACAATCTTATCACCTTTTTTACCATAAGTAGCTTTTGCAGCTGCTTTCATCAGTTCGTTTGCTTTGTCAGCCGGAATGATGTTGGAAAGTGCAAAGAATGCAGACTGAAGTACTGTATTGATACGTCCGCCAAGTCCGATTTCTTTACCGATCTTGATACCATCAATTGTATAGAACTTAATATCGTTCTCTGCAATATAACGTTTTACCTGTCCCGGAAGATGCTCTTCCAGTCCTGCCATATCCCATGAGCAGTTCAGAAGGAATGTTCCACCCGGAACCAGATCCTGAACCATGTTATATTTGTGGATATAAGCCGGACAATGGCATGCTACAAAGTTTGCTTTGTTGATCAGATATGTGGAACGGATCGGATCTTTACCAAAACGTAAGTGGGAAATGGTTACACCACCTGATTTTTTGGAATCATAATCAAAGTAAGCCTGAGCATACATATCAGTATTATCACCGATGATCTTGATGGAGTTCTTGTTAGCACCTACGGTACCATCTGCTCCAAGTCCCCAGAACTTGCAGTTGATTGTTGTAGCCGGAGTTGTAACCGGATGCTCTGTAACTTCCAGAGAAAGATTTGTAACATCATCAACGATACCGATTGTGAATTTTTCTTTTTCTGTATTGTTATAAACAGCGATGATCTGTCCCGGTGTTGTATCTTTGGAACCAAGTCCGTAACGTCCTGTAAAGATCGGAACTGCATCGAATTTTGTATTCTTTAATGCAGCGACTACATCAAGGTTCAGAAAACGACCGACCCCGTATATAAGTACGAAGCCGCCAAGCAGTATTACGCCGCGGGGGAATACAATCGCGCCGCCACCTTTCTCCAGGAACTGATCAATATGCTCAAGGGTACGGAAAAGGGAGAAGAATCCCTGTTCCTTTTGGCCATGAGCAGCTATAAGGCACACGACTACAACTCCGCTACGTCCTATTTCCGCAAGTATTACCAGAGCTACCCGGACGGGATTTATACGGAAAAGGCGCACTACTACTGCGGCATGTCGCTGTTCAACAGCGTGCCGGAAATCAAGTTGGACCAGACGGCAACCTTTGAGGCCTCCACGGAATTCCAGAACTTCCTGGAGCTCTACCCTAACAGCCAGCTGAGCGAGCAAGCGCAGGCAAACATTTTCAAACTGCAGGACCGCCTGGTGGAAAAGGAATATCTCTCCGCTAAACTTTACTACGACCTGGGCAGCTATTTCGGCAACTGCACCAACGGTGGCTCCAACTACCAGGCCTGCATCGTGACGGCCGAAAATGCCATCCAGGACTTCCCCTACATGTCGCGCCGCGAGGATTTCGCCATTCTGATTCTGCGGGCTAAGTTCGACCTGGCCAAGCAGAGCGTGGAGTCAAAGAAGGAAGAACGCTACCACGACGCCATCGACGAGTATTACGGCTTCACCAATGAATACCCCGAGTCGAAATACCTGAAAGAGGCTCAGGAACTGTTCAACAAGGCCAAGAAATACACCACGACGGACAACGAAGACGAGACGGCGGAACCGACCGGGGAAACGCCGGCCGCACCCCAAGAATAAGACCACATTTACAGAATCTTTCTATTTACTATAATTAAAATGGACTACAAGAAAAGTAAAGCTCCTACCAACACTGTCACCCACAACCTGATGGACTTCTGCGAAGGCACGGGCAACATCTATGAAAGCGTTGTCATCATGTCGAAAAGGGCCAATCAGATCTCTGCGCAGATGAAAGAAGACCTGTCCAAGAAACTCAAGGAATTTGCGTCCAGCAACGACAACCTGGAAGAGACTTTCGAGAACCGGGAACAGATTGAAATCTCGCGCTACTACGAGAAGCTCCCGAAGCCCACGCTGATTGCGGCCGACGAGTTCCTTCACGGCAAAATCTATTTCAGAAATCCGGCCAAGGAGAAGGACAAACTAAGCTCTGAATTATGATTCAACGCAAGCAAAGCCTTTACCTGCTCATATCGGCCATCATCCTTCTCCTGACGGGAATGACGCCCTTCTTTACGTTCGACGCGGACACGCTTACGACCATGACGGGCTGGGCTTTTGAGAACGCCCACAACGAAGTGGTTACGCGGCCGTGGGGCGTTGCGCTTTTCTTCCTGCTCGGAGCCGTGCTGGCCATCTTCGCCATCTTTCGCTACAAGGACCGGAAACGGCAGCTCTTCCTGGTCAACTACCAGATACTGCTCATCTTCGTGGGCTACGTGGCGATAATCGCCTACGGACTGGCCTTTGCCAGCCACTATCAGGCAGAGATGACGTGGAAAGCGGGACTGATTGTTCCGCTGATTGCCGGGACCTTCTCGTTCCTGGCACACCGCGGCATCCGACACGACGAGGAGCTCGTCAAGGCAGCCGACCGCATCCGCTGAATACATACAGGATTACGTAAGAATTACACTATGTCTCTGAATAAAGTCATGCTTATTGGTAACGTCGGCAAAGAGCCGGTGGTTCGCTACATCGACAACGGTGTGGCTACCGCGAGCCTCGTGCTGGCGACCAATACGCCGGGCTACACGTTGCCTAACGGAACGCAGGTCCCGGAACGGGCAGAGTGGCACAACATACTGCTCTGGCGAAAACTTGCTGAAATCGTAGAACGCTACGTTCACAAAGGAGACAAGCTCTATATCGAAGGTCAACTGCGGACCAGAAACTATACGGACAAGATGGGGAAAACCCGCTACATCACAGAAATCTGGGCCGAACGCATGGAGATGCTGACTCCACGAAGTGCTTCAGAGGGACAGGCGGAAGCAACAAACGTCCCACCCCAAGGCAGTCCGCACGCGCAGTAATTAGCTCAGCCATTGTTCCACCCATCTTAACTTGAATGGACCCAAATAGTTACGTCTTATTCATTATCTGCTGCGCCTTAGGACTGGTCAGCTTCATTCTTTTTCTATACTTCGCCATTATAGAAGCGGCCTTCGCTTCTTGCCGCCCTACCCAAGAAACTTTTGAAAAGCTCAAGGAAATTGAGCGCCAGCGCGTCCGCGACAACCTGCTATGGCTCATCAACCGGCCACAAATGGTTCAACGGGCCATATTTCTGCTCCAGACCATCGTCTGCCTGCTGCTGGCCTTTTCCATATCGCTACTGCTGATTATCTACCACCACACCGCGGTGACCATTGGCATCTGCGCAGTGATCACTATTTTAGCGGCGTTCATCATTACGGTAGCCATGCAGTCGGCTACGATGGCCTCGCACTTCTCCGTGCTCAAACGTTCGGCCCGTTTCACCAAAGGCCTGGTCCGTATCATCATTCCGCTGCTGCGGGACAGCCGACAGCCTTCGACTGCCGCCAACGGCGACACCTTTAGCATCGAAGGCCTGGAACAGGCGCTCGAAATGCAGAACACCAAGGAGGAAAAGGACATCCTTAACGGCGTGCTCCACTTCGGTGAAGAGACGGTCGGCGAAATCATGACGCCTCGCCTCGACGTCGTGGCCGTGGATTTGCACGATAGTTTCGAGGACGTGATGGACTGCATTGTGAAAAACAACTTCTCGCGCGTTCCCGTCACGGACGAGATGCAGGACCGGGTGAAGGGAGTGCTTTACGCGAAGGACTTGCTGCCTTTCCGCAACGAGAAACCGGATTTCAACTGGCAACAGCTCATCCGCCAGGCTTTCTTTGTCCCTGAAAGCAAGATGATTGACGACCTGCTGCGCGAGTTCCAGCGGAGCAAGGTTCACATTGCCGTCGTCGTCGACGAGTACGGCAGCTTCTCGGGCATCGTAACGATGGAGGACATCCTGGAGGAGATTGTCGGAGAAATCAACGACGAATTCGACGAGGAAGAGAAAACCTACATACAGCTCGACGACACGCATTTCATTTTTGAGGGAAAAACGCCCATCGCTGACTTCTTTGAAATCATCCACATGAAGGAAGAGGACTTCCAAGACGAAATCGGCGAAGCGGAAACGTTGGCGGGTTTTGTCCTTGAACTCATGAACGAATTTCCCCAGAAACACCAGAAGACGTCGTGCCGCCAGCTTTCGTTTGAAGTACTGGCCCTCGATAAACGCCGTATCAGCAAAATTAAGGTAACCATCACCCCGCCCCAAAATGCCGAAGACGAAAAGTGAGGCGCTACGACAACTGGGGGCGGCGATAGACGCAGACATTTCACTCTGGACGATTGAAGAATCTGTGCCGCAACTCTTGGACCTCGTTCCCAGGCGCCAGGTTTACGAAAAGGAAATCCAGCGGTTCAAATCCCTGAAAAGACAAAAGGCACAGTCAGCAATACGTCTGCCTTCTCCTTGCAGCGCACCCCGCGACCGTGGACCTGGAAACATTTTCCCCAAAAGCCTGGGCACTGAAAGAAAAATTCATGAACGAGAAAGAGGCTGACGCCCCGGCGGCTGTTCTGCCCGAGCAATGGGCCACTACGATATGGAGTGCCAAGGAATCCGTTTACAAAATGGCCGGGCTCCCAGACCTGCGGTTCAAGGAGGACATTATTCTATCCCTCCAAGGCAACGGGATCGAGGGGCGACTCCTGGCAGAGTTGCCTCAATACAACAGAGAGTACGAAGTCCGATACTCGTATTTCCCCGACTTCGTATTGACCGTTTGCCAGGAATAAATCCACAAAAGCGGCGCAGTTGACGGATGGGATTTCAAGAGCTACGTTCTCGGTACG
>OQVI01002951.1_pt1 | contig 10455 bp, 7 predicted proteins | sample 1691651 | NCBI WGS metagenome assembly OQVI01 (sample SAMN03418287, study PRJEB22391) | human gut metagenome | biome: human-gut; feature: organic feature; material: feces | host: Homo sapiens | place: Italy | collected 2013-04
ATAAAGATCATAACAGCCCTCCCCACTGGCAGGCGCACAGCGCCGCCAGCATCCAAAGCTCAGTCTTTTGCAAAAACCACCCGGCAAGATCGCCGGTAATGCCGCCCAGCTGCTGCACAGCTACATGGTGATACCACAAAAACAGCAAAATTGCAACTGCTGCCAGTGCCCCGCCGCCTAAAGCCAGCAGCGCCCCGCAAAGCAGTATCGCCAGCACTGCCAGCACATTGCGCACAGCGGTGCGGTCGGCAGCGGAGGCAAAGGTATGGGCAAGGCCGGTGTTTTTAGCCATGGGAAAGGCCGCCACCGCAAGGCCGGAGAACGCCCGCTCCAGCACCAGCGCCAGCGTCCACAGAGCGCCCACCCGGGGCGTGAACTGCACGCAGGCGGCGAGGCAGAGGTAAGCCGCAAAATAGCTGCACAGCCGGATGACCGCAAAGGCACCGCAGTGCGGGTCTTTTAAAATTTCCAGCTTCTTTTCCCGGTCGCCGTAGCTGGCAAGGGCGTCACAGGTGTCGGCATAGCCGTCCAGATGGATGCCGCCGGTCACCCACACCGGCACAAGGCAGAACCCTGCCGCCCGCGCCGGGGCGGGCAGAGGCAGCACTCCGCACACGCACCACAGCACCCCGCATAAAAGCCCTACCAGCGGGAAGGCGCACAGCGCATACCGCATATTCTTTTCGTTCCACCCAAACTGCGGCACCGGCACCGCCGAAAACATGGCAAAGGCCACCGCAATGGTCTGCAAAACGATCATTTTTCCACTCCTTTATAATAGACGGGGACGCCGCACACCACCCGCACCACGGCATCTGCCCGGGCGGCAAGGGCGTTGTTCACCTGTGCCAGCGCCAGCAGATAGCGGTCTGTGTCTCCGGCATAGTCCGCGCCGCCACTGAACACTTCGTTGGAAACAACGATCAAATTCTCGCACTGTACGGCAAGGGCATCCAACCCCTGCAAAATGTGCTCGGCGGCGGCATCGCCCGCGCCGGCGGGGTCGTACAGCTCGTTGGCGGTCAGATTGCCTAAGTCTTCCAGCAGCGCCGTGCCCCTGTGGGATAGACGCACCGTCTCTAAATGCAGCGGACATTCGATGGTGGTAAACTGCTTCGCAGCGCGCATTTTGCGGTGCTTTTCCACTCGGGCGGCGCACTCGGCATCCCACACCTGCATGGTGGCCAGATAGTACCGCGGCAAAGCACTGCGCAGCACAAGAGCTTCGGCATATTCGCTTTTGCCGCTGGCTGCGCCGCCCAGTACCAGCGTCAGCATTGGGGCGTATACGGCGCAATGCCGCCCTCCGCAAAGGAATAGCACCCCTCGTACACCGCCAGCGCCATGTCCCACAGTGGGATACTGGCCACTGCGCCGGTGCCCTCGCCCAGATGCAGCCCGGCGGTGAGCAGGGGCGTTTTGCCTAATGCTTCCAGTACCAGCCGGGCGGCAGGCTCGGTGGAACAGTGGCTGGCAAACACGGCCTTTGCCGCAGCCGGGCACAGCCGCACGGCGCACAGCGCCGCCACTCCGCTGATAAAGCCATCCATCAGCACGGGCACACCCGCCAGCGCCCCGCCCAGAAACATCCCGCACAGACCGGCGATATCAAAGCCGCCCAGCTTGCTCAGTACGTCCAATACATCATCGGGGTTGGGGACATTGCAGGCAATGCCCCGCCGGATGGTGTCCACCTTGCGAGCAAGCCCTGCGTCGGAAAGCCCTGCACCGCGCCCGGTCATGGTCTGCACCGGCTGTGCCAGCAGCACGGCGGCTACGGCGCTGGAGGTGGTGGTGTTGCCAATACCCATCTCACCGGTAGCCACCAGCCCGTAGCCCTCGGCGGCAAGCTGCCGGGTCAGGGCGATGCCCCGGCCAATGGCCTCCACTGCCTCGGCGCGGGTCATGGCAGGGCCTTTGGTAAAGTCCGCAGTCCCGGCGGCAATGCGGCAGTCCCGCACGCCGGGTACGGGCGCACCGGCAATGCCCAAATCCACCGGCAGCACATCGCAGTGCGCCGCCTGTGCCATCCTGCATACGCTGGTGCGCCGCGCAGCAAGGTTCTCGGCTACGGCGCGGGTCACGCTCTGGTCGGTCTGGCTTATGCCCTGCGCCACCACGCCGTTGTCCGCACAGAGCACCGCCACCGCCCGGCGGGAAAAATCAAACTGCGCCGTGCCGGTCAGCGCAGCGGCATCTTCCAGCAGGGTCTCCAGTGCGCCCAGCCCGCCCAAGGGTTTAGCAAGGCTGGCCCAGTGGGTATGGGCGGCGGCGCGGGCGGTTTCGTCCGGCGGGGTGATAGCAGCAAGCAGCTGCATCAGTTCAGCTTCGGTCATTTTTGTCATCCTTTGTGTTTCAAAAAGTGCTGCGCCGCCTGCACAAAGCGGCGGGGCAGGGCAGTGCCAGCCCAGTAAAGATGCGGGAAACCGGCGTACAAATTTGCGCTTGCAAAGCCGCATTCCCACTGCCTTTTTTTAGCTTTGCACACAGAAAAGTCTGCGCCATTCTCGGAGGAATCCCAGTGGTGGAATTCATGGACGGGCAGCGTTTCTCCAGCGTGGAAAAGCATACTGTCGGCCTTTGCCGTCATGACGGCATAGCCAAAGCGCACCAGCCGCCCGGTGTTGTGCCCGCTGCCAGGCAGCACACCCGCCATGGGGTAAACCTTGCTGTCCGTGCCCTCCAGTGTCTGCCCTAAGTACAGAAAGCCGCCGCACTCGGCAGCAGTGGGCAGGCCATTCTGAACAGCCTCCCGGACAGCAGCACGCAGGGCGAGGTTCTCACTCAGCTGACGGGCGTACAGCTCCGGGTAACCCCCGGGCAGGTACAGCCCGCCGATATTTTCCGGCAGGGCGGCATCCCGCAGCGGGCTGAAAAATGCAAGCTCTGCACCCGCGTCCCGCAAGGCGTCCAGCGTTTCAGCGTAGGCAAAGCAGAAGGCTTCGTCCCGCGCCACGGCAATGCGCACGGCGGGTGCGCATTGCGTAGGAAGCGGCGGCGCAGCCGGGGCAGGGCGGTCGGTCAACACTGCCAGCTGTGCCCAGTCCAGCACAAGGGCATCAGCAAGCTGACCCAGCTTTTGCTGTAAGTCCGATATCTCTCCAGCGGTTTTCAGCCCGAGGTGGCGGCTCTCAATAGCGCACCCCGGCAGATGGGGCAGATACCCCACCACCGGTAGACCGGTCTCGGCTTCCAGCATCGGGCGCAGCGTTTTGTATAAGGACTCGGAGCAATCATTGAGCAGAATGCCCACGATATGGCTGGGTGTGCGGAACTGCAAAAGCCCCCGCAGCTCGGCGGCAAGGGTGATGCTTGCCCCTTTTGGCTGCACTACCAGCAGCACCGGCAGCGTCAGCGTATCGGCCAGCTCCCAAGCGCTTGCACGGGTTGTCAGTCCCTGCCCATCGTAAAAGCCCATGGCACCCTCGCATACGGCAGCGCCGTGCCCGGCGGCATAGCGGGCGTAAAGCGTGCGCACCGTATCCGGGGCAGAGAGGTAGAGGTCTAAATTGTGGCTTTCCACCCCAAGCGCGCTGCGGTGAAACATAGGGTCGATGTAGTCAGGCCCGCATTTGAAGGCGCAAGGGTCAGTCCCGCGCCGCTGCAATGCGGTAAGCACGGCACAGGTAACGGTGGTCTTGCCGCTGCCGGAGCGCGGCGCGGCGATGAGAAACTGCATCATGTCCGTGCCCCCATAATGAGGAACACCGGGTTGTTGGCCATCAGCAAATGCAGACTGCCCGCCGTTTTTGTGCGGCTGACGGTGATCTGTGTCACCTCCGCAGAAAGGCCGTGGGCGGTCAGGGCAGCTACGGCGGCACTGAGCGTTTCCAGCGCAATGGCGGCAACGCACAGCCGGGCAACTGAATTTTTGTGCAGTACAGCGTCTATAACAGCGTCCATATTGCCCTTTGTGCCGCCGATGAATACAGCATCCGGGGCGGGCAGCGTGTCCAAAGCTTCAGGCGCTTTGCCTTCGATCAGGGTTAGATTGTAAGCGGAAAATTTCTCCCGGTTTTGTTGGATCAGTGCACAGGCCTCCGGGTCACACTCCACGGCGTATACCTGCCCGGCAGGGGCGGCAAGCGCCAGCTCCACGCTCACGCTACCGGTGCCTGCGCCCACGTCCCATAGGGTGTCCTTGGGGGTCACCGCCAGCTTTGCCAGCGCGGCAGCACGCACCTCCTGCTTGGTCATGGGCACAGCGCCCCGGATAAAAGCATCGTCCGGCAGGCCGGGAGTGCGGCGGGGCGGTAAAGCCTCCCGTTCGATGAGCAATACGCTCAGCGGTGCAAAGGTTTGCTCTGCCAGTTCCCGGGCAAGGCCAAAGCGGATGGCTTCTGCCGGGGTGCCAAGGTTTTCGCCCACAAGGGCGTGAGCAGCGCCCAGCCCGGCGGCGGTCAGTTTGGCACAAAGGGTGGCAGGGGTGTCCCCGCCGCCGGTGAGGAAAAACACCTGTGGATGCGCTAAAATCTCGGCTATGGGGTCGCAGGCACGACCATGGGCCGATACCAGTTTCCAGTCCTGCCAAGGGCGCCCCACTGCTGCGGCTAAAAGCTGCACGCTGGAAAGCCCGGGCAGCACCCGGACAGAGTAACCCATAGCCCGCAGCAGGGGCAGCAGCTTTGCCGCACCGGAGTAAAACCCGGTGTCGCCGCTGTACAAAACAGCGGTGTCTGTATCCGGCTGTGCGGCAAGACACGCAAGGATTTCCTCCGGTTTATACACGGCTTTGCAGTTGTCAGTGCACCCCGCCGGTAAATGCTCCAACAGGCGCTTTGCCCCAAGGATGAGCCCTGCGCCTTGCAGTGCAGCCAGTCCTTGCGCGGTCAGGCTTTCCGGGCGGCCGGAGCCCATTCCAATCAGAGAGATCATACCAGAACCTCCTTGCAGCGTGCCAGAATTTGTGCAGCAGTTTGTCCGTTTTCAGCCGGGCGGCGCACCACGATCAGCTGTGCACCGGTATCCTGTGCGGCCTGTGCTTTTTCGGCAAAGCCGCCCACGGCACCGCCGTCCTTGGTGACCAGATACCGGATGGAGAATTGTTTTATCAGGGCGCAGTTCAGCGCATAGCTGAATGGCCCCTGCATGGCAATGATGTTCTTATGTGGGATACCGGCGGCCTCGCAGGCGGCAATGCCCTCCCGCGTGGGCAGCACCCGGGGGAACAGCCGCTCCGGGCTGAGCGGTGCAAAGGCGGCAAGTTCTTTCGCGCCGGTGGCCAGCAGCACATTGCCGCTGCACCCGGCCAGAAATGCAGCCGCGTGGGCGGCGGTGGCAAATACCATGCTCCCGGCAGGCAAGGGGCTTTCTTCCCGCAGCAGCCGGTGGTACTCCACCCCGGCCACGGCACACGCAGCCCGGATGTTTTTTGTGGCGTCCACCGCGTAGGGGTGGGTGGCGTCTATGCACAGGGCAGCGCCCTGCAAAAGGGTGGTCATTTCCTCGGTAGTCAGCCGACCGCAGTGCACGGAGATGCCGTCCGCTTTGCCCTGTTCCTCTGCACCCAGCGGGGTGGCAACACTGACCAGAACCTCTGCTCCCAGCGCCGCCAGCTGCCGGGAGAACACTCGCCCCTCGGTAGTGCCGCTGAAAACCACTACCTTCATCTGCGGTACCCCCGTGGGGTGACCATTTTACCGCCAAGCTGCTTTGTGGCAGCGTTGCCGATGTACACGGTGGTAAACATATCCACCGCAGTGTTTTTCAGCTGGGCAAGGGTCAGAATGTGGGCAGTCTGACCCTCCCGGCCGATATTGCGCACAATGCCGCAGACGGTATCGGTGCTTTTGCCACTTTCCAGCAGGATGCGCACTGCCCTTGCCAGATAGTCCGGCCTGCCCTTGGAGGAGGGATTGTACAGCGCAACGCAGAAATCTCCCATAGCGGCGCAAGCCAGCCGCTTCTCGATGACCTCCCACGGGGTCAGCCGGTCGGAAAGGGAAATGACGCAAAAATCGTGCGCCAGCGGTGCACCCAGCACTGCCCCGCCGCTGAGGGCAGCGGTCAGCCCGGGCACGATTTCCACGGCAACGTCCGGATAATCCGGGGCAAGCTCCAGCAGGGGACTTGCCATGCCGTACACCCCGGCATCGCCGGAGCAGACCAGCGCCACCCGCTTGCCGGTGTGTGCCTTTTCCAGTGCCCAGCGGCAGCGGTCGATTTCCTGCGTCATGCCGGTGGAATAGTATTCCTCGCAGGGGAATTCATCGCGGATGAGGTCAAGATAGACCTTATATCCGCAGATGGCGTCAACGCTTTCCAGCGTATTCGCGGCCTGCTGAGTCATATAAAAAGGTTCGCCGGGGCCAAGTCCCACGACATAAACCACCTTCTCGGGACGGTCAATGTCAATTTCCATCACGTCAAGCATTCTGCCACCTCCAGTCCGGGGCAAAGGGCCTGCACGCCAGCGCAAAGGTCACGCCGTTGCAGGCAAATTTCGGGCAAAACAGGCTGCCGTCTGCGTCCAGCACAGCCGCCCGCTCGCAGACATTGTCTACCCCGGTCACGCGTTGTACAAAAGGGGAGGGGGTGAACTGTCCGGGCATGTTGCGCAGCTGTGCGGCAGAGTAAAACCTCGCCGGCCAGCTGTGCGCCAGACAAAAGGCCAGCAAGCCCGGCTCGTTTTGCTTCAGGTCGATGCTTGCAGCGGCGGTAACTGCCTGCGCAGCAAGGCTGTGTCGGGTGCAGAAGGCGGCAAAAGCAGCCTCCAGCGTTTCAGCGCTTGTGCCCCGCTTGCAGCCGATGCCCAGCACCCCGATGCGCGGCACAAGATGCAGTGCCTGCCCGGTGGGGCAAAGGGTGAGTGCAAAGTCGGCTTTTTCCGGGGGATCAGCGGGGAATAACCCTACGGGCACGGTGCCCGTTACCGGGAAATCAGCCCGGTAATATACCGGCTGCCCGGCCAGTAATTTGCCGCTGACCAGCTTGATGCGTTCCGGCTCTAGTACCATGCAGTTTTGGTGCTTTGCCCACTCGTCCACCGCAATAATGCCGTGGGCATCGGTGGCGGTGGTGATCACCGGCACGGCTCCGCATACAGCGGCAATGGCCCGCGCAAGATCGTTTGCGCCGCCCAGATGTCCGGACAGAATGGGCACGGCAAACCGCCCGCATTCGTCCACCACTACCACAGCCGGGTCGGTAGTCTTGCTCTTGCAGTGGGGCGCGATGGCCCGCACCGCAATGCCCGCTGCGCCTACAAATATCAGCGCATCCGACTGCACAAACTGCGCGCTTGTCCATTCTGCAAGAGAAACACCATCCCGCCCGCACCGGGCAACACTGCCGGGCAAGGCGGCGGAAAGACGCTTTGCAAGCGCAAGGCCAGTTTCCGTAAAGGCAAGGTAAGCGCGGGTCATACCGGTTCTCCTTTGCGGAACTCGGTGGTAAAGGCGGGGTCGTACAGCTTGCTGCGCTCGTACTGCGTGCCGAGAAAATCTCCCACTACGATAAGTGCCGTCTTGGTAATGCCCGCTGCACGGGTGCTCTCAGCCAAAGAACCAACTGTGCACCGCACGATTTTTTCTTCCGGCCAGCTGGCCTTGTACACCACGGCGGCGGGGGTGTCCGGTGTATACGCGCCCTGCAAAAGCGCCGTCTGCACCTTGTCAATCAGCCCGATGGACAGGAAGATCACCATGGTCGCGCCGTGGGCGGCAAGGCTTGCCAGCCTTTCCCGCTCCGGTACGGGGGTGCGCCCCTCCATGCGGGTGATGATGACCGTCTGGCTGACCGTGGGTAAAGTATACTCGGCGTTCAGCGCAGCGGCAGCGCCGCAAAAGCTGGAAACACCGGGGGTATCATCGTAACAAACTCCGTCTGCGTCCAGTGCATCCATCTGCTCCCGGATGGCACCGTACAGGCAGGGGTCGCCGGTGTGTAACCGCACAGTGTTTTTACCGGCAGCTTCCATCCGGCGCATCACGTCCAGCACCTGCTCCAGCGTCATCTCGGCGCTGTTGTAGATGGCGCAGCCCGGCTTTGCCAGCCCCAGCAGTGCCGGATTGACCAAACTGCCTGCATAAATAATGCAGTCTGCAGCCTGCAAAAATGCTGCACCGCGCTGGGTGATCAGATCCGGTGCGCCGGGCCCGGCGCCCACAAAATGTACCATGTGCGTTACTCCTTCCATTTGTTCAGCAGGCGGGCGGCAGTCTCGGTCTGTCCCAGCGGGCCGTGCTGGTTTGAAAACAGCACCGCGCCCACCCGGAACGCCCCGCCCGTGCGGCGGTCAAGATGCAGCTGGATAGCGGCAAGCAGGCTTTGCAGCACCGGCTCCCGCAGCCCGGCTGTATCCAGAATCTCCAGACAGGCATCCGTGGTGGCTGCATTGTACAGCGCAGTGCACACCTTCCGGTCAGCGCCGCACAGGGCGGCGTGGGTGCAGAACAGCTCCGTGCGGCAGTCTGCCGTGTGGGAATGGGTGTTCATAATGCCGCCCGCCAGCTTGCACAGCTTGCCGATATGCCCCACCAGCAGTACCTGTTCAAAGTGCGCCGCCGCTGCCATATCCAGCGTATCTCCGATAAAGTTGGACGTCTTGACCACCGGGATATCAGCAAACTGCGGATACGTTTCGTGCAGATAGTCCAGCCCGTAATTGCCCGGGGCAAGGATGAGCCGCCGGTGGTCGTTTGCCCGCAGCGCCGCCTGATTCATCTCCAGTTGGATGGTATCCAGAATGGCCTGCTGGCTCATGGGTTCTACAATGCCGCTGGTGCCCAGCACCGACAGCCCGCCCTCCACCCCGATATGGGGGTTGAAGGTGCGCCGGGCTACCTCCTCGCCGCCGGGGATGGAGATAGTCACGGCAAAGCCGCCGGGGTAACAGGCGGCTTCCGCCTCCCGGCGCAGCGCCTCGGTGATCATCTGCCGGGGCACATGGTTGATGGCGGCCTGCCCGACCGGCTGGTCTAGCCCGGGCTTCGTCACCCGGCCCACTCCCGCGCCGCCGGTAATACATATCTCGGGCATGCCGGGCAGCAGCGTCACCGTGGCAGTCACCGGCAGACCGGTGGTCACGTCCACGTCGTCGCCGCCGTCCTTTTCAATGGCGCATTCCGCGCCCTCGGCAGCAGCGCGGCAGAACAGGGGGACAACCTCCACCACAATGCCCTTCGGCGTGCGCAGGGCGACGGTTTCCGGTGCTGTGCCGGTCAGCAGCAGCCGGGCAGCTCCGGCAGCGGCCAGCGCCGCACAGGTGCCGGTGGTGTACCCGCAACGCAGCAGCTTCTGCCCGCTGCGCACATAGTGCTCAAATTGCAGCTTTTCCGGCTTTGGCGGGTCAAAAACAGCGCTGTACTGTGCTTCCGTCAGGCCGTAGAGCGCTCTGATATTTTCCCGGGCAAAGGCCTGTGCCGGGGACATGGGCGCAGAAACGCCGTGCGGCGAAACGCAGACCACCGCGTCCGCGATCTTCTGCGCCATGTCCAGCTCGTGCAGGGTCACGATGACCGCAAGCTGCTGCTCATGCGCCAGCTTTTGCAAAATGGTCAGTAGTTCGATCTTGCCCTTGATATCCAGAAAAGAGGTGGGCTCGTCCAGCAGAAGCACCTGCGGCTGCTGACAGACTGCCCGCGCCAGCAGAATGCGCTGCCGCTGTCCATCGCTGACGCAGTTGAAGTCCCGGTTGGCCAGATGCGCCGCGCCCACCAGCTCCAGCGCGCTCTGTACCTGTTTTTTGTCCTCGGCAGAAAGGATGCCCAGCCGCCCGGTGTAGGGGATGCGTCCTGCCGCCGCAAACTCAAAGCAGGTGGTCAACTCGGTGCGGCGGGTGTGGGGCAGCATCAGCGCCAGCTTTTGCGCCCGGGCGTTGCCGGGGATGCGTGCAAGCTCCTGCCCGTCCAGCAGCACCGCGCCGCCCAAAGGGGCCAGCTGCCCCGCCAAGGTTTTGAGCAGGGTGGATTTGCCTGCGCCGTTCGGGCCGATGAGTGCCAGCACCTGCCCCTTGGCAGCGCCCAGCGCGATATCCCGGGCAAGGGCAGCTTTGCCGTAGCCGATGGCAAGGGCGTTGGTTTCAACAGAGTACTTCATCGCACATCCTCCCGGTTGCGGCGCAGCAGCAGCCCAATGACCACCGGCGCGCCGAATACAGCGGTGACCGCGCTGATGGAAAGTTCCATGGGCGCAAACAGGCTGCGGGCAATCAAATCACACAGCAGGCAGAACGCCGCTCCGCCCAAGCAGCACCCCGGCAGCACATACAGCGGGCGGGCGCTGCCCAGCAGCTGTTTGACAAGGTGCGGCACCGCGATGCCCACAAAGGAGATCGGCCCCGCAAAGGCGGTAACACAGGCGGCCAGCAGGCTGGAAAGCAGCACCAGCAGCCGGGAAAACCGCCGCACATCCACGCCCACACTGCGGGCGTAGGCTTCACCCATCTGGTAAGCGGCCATGGGCTTTGTAAGGCAGAAGGCCGCCGCCAGCGCGGGCAGCACTTGCAGCCCTGAC
>OQVI01002958.1_pt1 | contig 10442 bp, 16 predicted proteins | sample 1691651 | NCBI WGS metagenome assembly OQVI01 (sample SAMN03418287, study PRJEB22391) | human gut metagenome | biome: human-gut; feature: organic feature; material: feces | host: Homo sapiens | place: Italy | collected 2013-04
TGGTTGAAGGGAGCAAACAAAAATGAAGATTCTGGGCAAGCTGTTTCGTAAAAAGAAAACGGGATACCTGACGATGAGCAATAAACCGACGAAGAAAAGAAGGAAGGCGCACTGATGGTCGAAGTCCTTCGCTTTATGTTTGAAAGTCCGTTGAATTACTGTGGTACGTTGTTTGCGGTGCTTTTGGTCATATCTGTCATCAAGAATTGACGAAAGCAAAGAGCAAGAAGGGAAAAAGGCGCATGAAAATCATCTTTTTTCATCCCAATCAGGATGTGTGCGAGTTCATTTCTAATGCTGTGAAGCGGGAAAAGACTATGCAGGCCGCATGCGGCAAGCTGGAAGACTTGGCGCAGCAGGGAAAAATCACGAGCAGGGATGTTGTCGTGACTTCGGGCAACAGCTTTGGGCTGATGGACGGCGGCGTTGATTTGGCTGTTGCACAGATGTGGCCGGGCATCGAAGAACGCATCCAAACAAGGATTGTCCAGCTGTATGGGCCGGAAATGCCCATCGGGACGGCGCTTCGGGCGAAAGTCGCAAATTCCCCCAATGTCATCTACGCGCCGACCATGCAGATTCCGATGGAGATTGTCGGCACAGATTACGTCTATCAGGCGGCGCGCGCGGCCGTCTTGACGGTGAAAAACGAGCTGAGCATGACAGCCAACGCGGCAGTGTTTATGCCGCTGATGGGAACTGGGGCAGGCGGAATGACGGTTGATTCGGCGCTGTACCAGATGCTTTATGGCATTCGGGACGGGTTACGGGAATGGAAGCAGGGCGATATGACATGGATGCACGCCTATGATATGCACACGCGCTGGCATAATATGTGCGGCATCCCAGAAGATCACCCCAGAGATGAGCCGCAGCAGGAGAAGGGGGCTGTGCCGGATGAGTGATTCTAAAATTCACGAGTTCATTCATGGAACGGCATCGCTGGATGGCGGAATGGTAAGTCGGACGCGTTGTAAGTGCTGGCAGTGCGGGAAACCGTTCTATAAAACACCGCAGCATGCTTATAAACAGTCCATGAAAGCCAAAGGGAAAGCTGACGGATATGTGTATTTCTGTTCGTATTCCTGTATGAGAGTCACGCAGAGGGCACTTGACGAAGAAAAGCGTCGGCGTGATGAAGAAATAGACCAGATATGCCATACGGACGAAAAGAAACGGGGGAAAAAGGGGAATGAACAAAGTATTTCTGATCGGAAACCTGACGAGAGACCCGGAGCTGAAAAGTACGAGCGCAGGTACGCCCGTTTGCAACTTTACCGTCGCGGTGAATCGACGGTTTCGTAATTCTCAAACCGGGCAGCAGGAGACGGATTTTTTGAACGTTGTCGCATGGCGGCAGTTGGCCGAGCTTTGCAGCCGCTACCTGTCCAAGGGAAGAAAAGTTGCGGTGACGGGTTCGATTCAAACGCGCACTTATGAGGCCAAAGACGGCGCGAAGCGGGTAGCGTGGGATATCGTCGCGGAGGAAGTCGAATTTCTAACATCGCAGTCGCAAAAGAACAGCGGTAGTTTCGGCGCACCGACGAGCGCCCCACAGGACGGCTATATCGAGGCGGCCGGCAAGGACGGCAGGACGGATAGTGCTCCACAGCATCATGGCGACTACGGCGGGTTCACCGAGGTGGACGACGACCAACTGCCGTTTTAAGCGATAGCGTGGGGGAACGGAGGAAAGCATGCTGGAGGTAGTGAAACTGATGGTGCTGGCGAGCGTGGCTTTTGCACTCGGCGCGGCGGCAATGTGGCAAGCAGTCTGGCCGGCGGCGGACAGAAAGGCAAAAGCTGCCATCGAATTGGCAGAAACGGCAAATCGGGCGATAAGTGAGACGATGCAGCTTAGAAAGATGGTTCTTGACCGTGCATTGCTACTGGGAATAATGACGGAGGAGGAGCGGAAAGCGTATGACAAAGGCAAAACTGATGACGTACCTGTATGACTACCGTAAAATGTGTACGCGGATGGATGTGCTTGCATATCGCATTCGCCGAGCAGAAGCGAGTCTGGACAGGGGGTCAGATTTTATTGCAGGGACGCAGCTTGGTTCTCCCCAAATTACAGATATGCCCGTGGCGCACGGATCACCGACCAGCCCGACGGAGCGAACGGCTATGGTGCTGATGAACGATTTGCCGATGGCCGACATAGATAGTCTCCGAGCGGATACACAGGAACTGGAAAGCCTCAAAGCCAGAAAAAACATGCTTGATATCCTCCTCTCCGCGCTGCTGGAACGTGAGCGGTTTGTTATTATGGCGCATCTGGTCAGCGGGTTGCGCTGGCGGGAAACGGTGAAACGATACTCGGATGAATACGGGGACTGGATGACCGAGGGAGCGCTCAAGTATGTGATGCGCCAAGGATTGGAGCGCATGGTCGAGGTGTCGCAACAGATGAATGAGGCATAAAGAAAAGGCGTCGATTTCGACGCCTTTATTTTGTTTCATGGGGAAATTCGGAAGTCGAAGAACCGGGAATGTATTCCATGATGTCGCCCGGTTGACAATGCAAATACTCGCATATTCTGGCCAGAACCTTTGGAGTTAGGCCAACGCCTTTTCCCATCGCAGCGATTGTAGTCGGGGATAAACCAACGGCAGTACGGAACTGCTCTTTCGTCATGCCTAGATCGAGCAGTTTATGCCACAACTTTTTGAAAGAAAACATAATATACCTCCTTGCTCTCTATTATAGCGCGGTTATCTATAAGCTGTAAATAGAAATCTACAACAAAGCAAAGAAAAATACAAAAACATATTGACTTATTCTACTGAATGATGTAGAATAAATACAACAAATTGAAGAAACGAGGAAAAACGAAGTATGAAAAAGCAGTTGATTGATTTTCCGAAGAGCACCTGCATGGAGATCTTTTGCGGTTGCCTCAAACCTTGCCATGACAGCATGATGCAGTTTGGCGACCGAGTTCTGGTTGTGCAAATGAACTGGCAAGGAGAAACGGAGGCCGCTGTTTATGGCTTTGTGGACGATCCGGAGGAGGGTTTCTCGGCAGAGGAGTGCCGACTGGAACTTTTGAAGGTTGCCAAGCAAACCTTTGAGGATGCAGGGCACGCAATCGAGTGGTGCATCAAGAACGCGCATTGAGAAAGTGAGGAAAAAACGATGAATGAACCGAAGCGCGGAGAAATCAGAAAGGCAGAGCGCCTTGCCTGCAAGCTGACAGGCAAAAAGGACTGCCGCGTGAGTGGCTACTTCACCAGCGGAAGCATTGGGGCTTTCCAGACATTCGAGTGCGAAATTCTATCTAATGACTTTCAAGAGCGTGAGGCAGACATCTACATCGAAGCGTATCTGCCTGACAGACGGAGAAGCAGAGTACATGCCTGACGGCGATAGATGATGAAAGAGAGGAACAGAAAATGAAAATTCAGTTTACAAACGAGATGAAGCACATTGTTACGGTTGCGGAGATGCCTTCCGTGCGCAGTGTTATCGAATCCGAGAGGGATGGCGAGTGGACGGCGAAGGAATGGGCGAAGATGGCCGCCGAGTTCGTCTGCCCCCACAGCCGTGTGAAGGTGCTGGAAGCCAGCGCCGAGATTGCGAAGAACTGCCGCGTATGGGACGCATACGCTGACGGTTCGGCCGATTTCGACGTATGGATCAGGTTTACCGCGCTCGTCAATGATGATAGCTTTGTGATGGGCGGTGTCTATCTCACTGACCTCTGGACGGCGAGCGCTGACAACCGGGAAGAAACCGTAAAGCACATGCACGTCAGACGGTTTGAAGAAGTGGATTGAGGTTTTCAGAGTGCCCGGGCACTGGGCACTCTACAAAGCCCCAAAGGCTGATGAAATGACCAACAGGAGGAAATGCAAAATGAAAAACGGACGGTCGCTTATGGAATTGGCGCAGGAGTTGGAGCGCCAGAGAAACGCGAAGCGGGATTATCTGCTGGACACCCGCAACTTGGAGATGGGATTCGTCGAGGCTGGGGCGTATCAAATGACGATGCGCAATGACAACAAGAACATCAGTACGCTGTTGGGTGTTGGAGAAATCGCCCATCGTCAGATCGGTTCGGCACTGGGCATCCCTGCCAAGTATTACGATAAGATGCGCGCAGAGAATCCCGAACTGCTGGCGCAGAATGTGAACAGCTGGTTCACGATGACCCCGCAAAAGCGAATGGTGCGCACGTTGGACGGCAATGCGAGGGCGTTTCTCTCCGAACGGTATCGGCGAATCGACAACGCCGAAATTGCCGAAGCGGTGCTTCCGATTCTTGCCGAAATGCCGGATGTGCGGATTGAAAGCTGTGAGATTACTGAAAGCAAGATGTATCTCAAGGCGGTAAATCCGCGGCTGACGGCGGAAGTTGTCCCCGGTGACATCGTACAATCAGGCATCCTCATCACCAATTCCGAGGTCGGTATGGGCAGTATGTCTATCCAGCCGCTGGTATATCGACTTGTTTGCACGAATGGCATGGTGGTCAACGATGCCAGAACGCGCAAATATCATGTTGGGCGCGGAAACGAGGCAGGGGAGGATTACACCCTGTACAGCAGCGAAACGCTGGCGGCCGATGACCGCGCGTTGCTGCTCAAGGTAAGAGATACAGTTCGAGCGGTGGTAGACCAGACCCGTTTTGAACGGGTGGTTGAAATGATGCGGGAGGCGAAAGAAGCCAAAATCACCAGCACAGATATTCCGCAGATGGTGGAGCTGGCGGCCGCAGATTACGGCTTAAATAAAGCGAAGGGAAGTGGTGTGCTGGATCATCTGATTCGCGGTGGAGATCTGTCCTTGTATGGCTTATCCAATGCCATTACGCGAGCGGCACAGGACGTAGAAAGCTATGACCGCTCGACGGAGATGGAGAGCATCGGCTATACGGTGTTGGGGATGAGCAGGAGCGATTGGCAGCGCCTCAATGCGGCGGTAGTGGCTGCCTGACCAACAAAAAGCAGGCTGACCTAGCGGCCAGACGGGGAGACGGGAGAAATTTATGAAGAAACCGAAACTTTGCGTTGAGCCTGAAGAAACGCAGGATGAATACTGCATGACGGATGCGGATTTGGGTAACCTGACCAATCTGCTTCAGCAGGCCAATGATATCTGTGACTACTATCAGGATATGATACAGAATCGGTTGGGGCTGCTTTGCGTGGCCAACGCGGAGGCGCACGATGAACTGATTGCACAGGTAGAGAGCTTCCAAGATACGGTGTTCGGCATGAGGAGGATTCAAAAATCGGAGGAAAATGCGCCAAGTGCCGGAATTTGACCGTTTTTTATCTGGGTTTTGACCGTGACAGGCTATTTTACGCGTGCTATAATTATCGTGTCAAAAGTGAACAGCAGAGAGCCGACGGGCGAAAACCCGGACGGCTCTTTTTGTACCCTGCTGATGGAGGCGTTTATGAGAAAAAGCGAGGTCAGGGCACCATATCGCTGCTTGAGCTGCGTTTATCTCAGCACATCCAGCGGCAAGGCTTACTGCCCATTTGCGGCTTGTTTGAAGCACCGTGATGAAAAACCCAAGGACGATGGAGGAAAAGAGCATGGCAGAGATCAAGTGGGCAGAATCGGCACATCACCTGCCGATTGAGGATTTCAGCCCGAATCCCAGGAACCCGAAAAAGCACACGAAAAAGCAACTTGAGCATATCCGAAACTCCATTCTGCATTTTGGATTCCTTGACCCTATCGGCGTATGGGGCAAAGACCACGTTGTGGTGGAGGGACATGGACGGCTGGAAGCGCTGAAACAGCTTGTGCAGGACGGAAAAATCAGGATTCCGGCGGAAGGCGTTCCGTGCATCATGCTTGACCATCTTTCCAAACGCGACCGAGATGCTTATATGCTTGAGCATAATCAGAGCACGATGGAAACGCCGTGGGATGACGATCTGCTGGATGATGTGCTGGGCGACATCGCGAATGAGGGGCTGGACATGGAGCAGTTCGGTTTTGAAATGCCCGGCGAAGAAGACGGGGAGGACGGCAAATATACCAGCAGCGTCAACATTCCGCAGTACGAGGTCAGGGGCGAGATACCCAACTTTGCGGACATGCTGGACAGCGGCAGAACGGATGAGCTGATTCGAGAGATTGAGGCTTCCGGTGTAACGCAGGACGAGAAGAATTTTCTCGTGCAGGCGGCGAGACGGCATAATGTTTTCAATTACCGAGCCATTGCCGAGTATTACGCACAGGCAACGCCGGAGATGCAGCGGCTCATGGAACACTCGGCGCTGGTCATCATCGACGTGGATGACGCCATTGCGCTGGGATATGCCAAACTGAACGGAACGATTCGGGACATGATCGGGGAGGACGGCGGCGATGCGGAATGATTTTGCTGTGTTGATTCTCTCACACGGGCGCGCGGACAGAGTATATACAATTCCGACGCTTCGTAAGGGCGGATATACAGGAAAGATCTATATCGTCGTTGATAACGAAGATGAACAGCAGGATGAGTATATAGTCCGATATGGTAAAGAAAACGTGATTGTGTTTGATAAGCTGGAAGCTATGAAGCACAGCGATACGATGGACAATTATGAAAAGCACAATATCGTGCTGTATGCCCGAAACTCCTGTTTTGAGATTGCAAAGCGGCTGGGGCTGTCGTCATTCCTTGAGCTGGACGATGATTATACAGCGTTCGATTTTCGCTTTGAAAAAAGCGGGAAACTGGCGGCGAAGCACTGCACAGATCTTGACCGACTTTTCGAAGCAATGCTTAATTTTTTGTATGAATCCGATTCGCTGGTTGTGGCACTGTCGCAGGGTGGTGATTACATCGGCGGGCTGAACGGAAAATATTTCGCGAAGAAGCTGAGCAGAAAGGCGATGAACGCCTTTTTCTGCCGTGTGGACAGGCCGTTTTCGTTTTTCGGCTCGATAAACGAGGATGTGAACATGTACGTCACACTCGGCAGCCGTGGCGAGAAGATTTTTTCTGTCACAGACGCGTCGCTTATCCAGAAAGAGACGCAGGCCAATGCAGGCGGGCTGACGGATATCTATCTCGATGTCGGAACATACGTCAAATCGTTTTACAGCGTGATGACGATGCCCTCCTGCGTTACGGTGGCCATGATGGGAGAAACGCACAGGCGTATGCATCATAATATCTCTTGGGTCAACTGTGTTCCCATGATTTTGAACGAAAAATACCGAAAGGCTGTGAGCCCCGAAAGGGTGGGTGACCATGGGAAAAAAGAGGGGACGGCCAAGGAAGGAGATTGCCAAGCTGGAATTTGAGCAGCTTTGCAAAATTCAGTGTACCGAAACGGAAATCTGCGGTATTTTTGGGATTTGCGAAGATACGCTGAATGCGTGGTGTAAACGCACCTACAAGCAGACTTTTTCGGAGGTCTATAAAATATATGCGCAGGATGGCAAGGTATCTCTTAGGCGCATGCAGTTCAACCTTGCGAAGAAATCCCCTGCGATGGCAATCTTCCTCGGCAAAAACATGCTGGGGCAGAGCGACGAGCCGACAATCGAGAACAACGATGCGGCGGTTGCTTCTGCCAATGCGCAAATCACGGCACTGGCTGACCTGATTCGCAACCCGCAGCCAAATAGAACGATGGATGATGTGACGGGGCAGGAGGACGGAACACCGTGATAAAGTACGCACCGTTTACAGTGAAGCAGGCCGAGTATATCCGGCGCTGTCAAAGTTGCTGGCTCAACGTCGCTGAGGGCGGCAAACGCGCGGGCAAGAACATCATCAATCTGGTGGCGTGGGCGGCGGCGCTGGATACGCACCCGGACAAAATACACCTTGCGGCCGGCACATCGGTATCGGCGGCGAAGATGAATATTCTGGATTCAAACGGCTTCGGTCTCAAAGCGATTTTTGATGGGCGGTGCAGGGAAGGAAAGTATCAGGCGCGAGATTGTCTGTTCATCCAATCGGTGAGAGGGCAGAAGATTGTGCTCTTTGCCGGAGGAAAGAAAGCGGATGATGCGGCGCGAATCAAAGGCAACAGCTATGGTACGGTATATATTACTGAGGTCAACGAGTGTCACGAAACCTTTGTGAAAGAGTGTATCGACCGAACGCTTGCGTCGAACAGGCGGCAGGTCTTTTTTGACCTGAACCCAAAGCCGCCAAGCCATTGGTTCTATCATGAATTTCTGGATTATCAGGACAAATTGAAAAAGCGGGGAGAGAACCCCGGCTACAACTACGAGCATTTTACAATTCTGGACAACTTATCGCTCAGCAATGAGCAGCTTCGGACAGAACTTGCCAAATACGACCAAAGTTCCATCTGGTTTCAGTCGGACATTCAGGGCTTGCGCACATCGGCGCGAGGCCGAATTTATGACAGCTATGTGCGAGATCAGGTGGCCGTAGGGCGCGAATGGATTGCAGGAAAGCGATTTATCGAGATGGCCGTTGGCGTGGACGTGGGCGGCACAGATGCGACTTGCGCAACCCTTACTGGTATCACGTCGGGGTGGCGGGATGTGGTGCATATCGACGGCCTTTACCATAAACAGGGAATCAGCGAGAAGATGACCGAGGCGAGGTATGCGCGGGCCATTGCTGAATGGCTGAAACCGTGGACGCGGATTTATCCACAAATTGCCAACGTTTATGTGGATAGTGCGGCAAAACTTTTTCGTGCTGCTCTGCGGGAAGAACTAAGTAAGCAGGGCATGGGGAGAATTGCGGTCATCGGAACGGATAAGTCGGACGGCATCAGAGCACGAATTGAGCTGGTCTGCATGCTGCTGATGCAGGGGCGGTATCATGTGGCCGAACATCTTGCGCCGTGGCACGAGGCGTTGCAGATGGCAACGTGGGATGAGGCAGCCTATGAAAAAGGCGAATGGATGCGGCTGGATAATGGTTCGTACCCCGTCGATGCGCTGGATAGCTCCGAATACAGCATCTATCCATATGCCGGATATCTGGCGACGGTTGGATAAACAGGGAGGATTGAATCATGGACGAGCAGACGACTGTGCTTGCGCCGGAACAGGCGTGGGCGGCGCTGATGGCGCATCGAAGCGCGTATTATGCGCCATATTCCGCTGTTTATTGCGGCGCAGAAAAGGCGTTGAGAAAGACGGCCAAGCCGAAATCTTTCTGGCGGCGGGCGAGCAAGCAGAAAATCCATGTGCCGATTGCGGCTGACATTGCCACGACGGGCAGCGACCTGCTTTTTGGTGAACATCCCAAAATCATCTGTGTGGATGATATGAAGGAACAGCCGAACGGAGAAGGTCAGAAAAGGCTGGAGGAGATTCTGCGAATCAACGCCATGTCGGCGCTGCTCAACGAGGCGGCGGAAAGCGCGGCGGCGCTCGGCGACGTGTATCTCAAAATTGCATGGGATGTGCTGCGCTTGTCCTGCCCGATGATTCGCGTTGTGCAGGGTGATGATGCGTGGCCGGAATACAGGCTTGGAACGCTTCGGGCGATTCACTTCTTCACAATCATTGAGGAAGAACGCAGCGCGTCCGGCAATGTTCAGAGCGTCATCCGTGCGTATGAGCTGTATGAACCGAAGCGGATTTCCACCAGACTTTATCGCGGCACTTTGGACAGCCTCGGTGCACAGATGAGCGATGACGAGGTGCAAAAGCTGGGCATTGAGCCGGAAGTGAGCACGGGAACGGATGAGATTTTGGCCGTTCATGTGCCGAATATCAAACCCAATCGGATGTTCCGAGGCTCGTACATGGGGCGCAGCGATTATGACAATCTTCGTGATCTGATGGATGCGCTTGATGAATCCTATTCGAGCTGGATGCGGGATATCAGATTGGCCAAAGCACGGCTGATTGTTCCCGCACAGTTTCTTCGACGCAAGCCGGAAGAAATGTTTGGCGACAGCATGAATCGCCCACCGACGTTTGAGTTTGATGAAGATGTCGAGACGCTGGTCGCACTGGACACCCAAAGCGGTTCTTTAGGTGGCGATGGTGAATCCAATAAGATTACGCCTTCTCAATTTTCCATCAGAGCGGATGAACATCAGAAAACATGTGTTGCGCTTGTCAGGGAAATTGTCACAGGCGCAGGATATTCGCCGCAGACTTTCGGCATCGACGAAAACCTGATTCAAAGTTTCATCGCCGGCGGCGACGAATGTATCCGCGCTTCGGTCAACGGCGCGGAAGACAATGCCGAACTGGCCGTCAAAGACCTTGAAACTTTCAATGCCGGCGCCGGCGACGTTGTGGTCGGCATTTCGGCCAGCGGCAATCCCGCCTATGTCGTGTCCGTGCTTGCAGAAGCCCGGCGCCGCGGTGCCAAAACCATTGCCGTCACGTCCAATCCGCAGGCAAAATTCAAACCCTATGCCGACGTCTTTATCAATCCGCTCGTCGGTTCTGAGGCCATTGACGGCTCCTCGCGAATGAAATCGGGTTCCGCTCAGAAAATGATTCTCAACATGATATCCACCGGAGCCATGAT
>OQVI01002965.1_pt1 | contig 10421 bp, 9 predicted proteins | sample 1691651 | NCBI WGS metagenome assembly OQVI01 (sample SAMN03418287, study PRJEB22391) | human gut metagenome | biome: human-gut; feature: organic feature; material: feces | host: Homo sapiens | place: Italy | collected 2013-04
AGAACTGAAAGCGGGCGGAAACTATCTGATCGTTACAAAAGCAGATGCGAATGGCAGCCGGTATGTGCTGGTTCCTTCCACCGGAACGGAAAAATATGATCATGTGGCAAAATTAGTCACAGAAACAGTTTCATCCAGTGAACAGGCAGTTTTAGCTGCATCCGATGTGGCAACATTTACTACAGAGAATAAGAAAGCAATTTCCGATAATCTGTATACATTTAAAAAAGTAGATGAAAACCGCTATGTTATTTCCGGACATACAACCGATGGAAGCACCACATTCTTAAATATCGGAACACCAAGAATTCCGAACCGGAATGTGAGTGAAATCATTGAACTGCAGTCAGGAAGTAATCAGACCATTGGATTTTATGGCACTACAAGCCAGCGTTATCTGTACTTCTGGCACGATGCATCCAGATTATACTATGACAGAAACTCCACACTGGCTGCACTGACCTGTGAATTTGAACTGTATAAACCGTCTGCAAATGCCCCGGCAGATTCTCCAATCCCGGGATATGAACTCGTCAATGGTGTATCCGGAGTCGAGGATGGCGGCGAATATCTGATCACTTCAAAAGTCGGTGGAAATTACTATATCATGAACCCGACGTTGGAAAGCATCAACTACAAGCATGTGGCAAAAGTTTCCGATGAAACTTACGTAAATCCGGCAGCGACAGCAAGTTCTACCATTACATTTACCGGAGTGGCAAATGGAAGTACCTCTGTAAAAGTCGGAGATGTGATTTACTTTGTAGCAGTCAAAGAAGAAGGGATTGTATGTGACCATGCTTCCACTGTTGTGGTTGATACAAAAGAGCCAACCTGCGCAGAGGAAGGTTATACCGGAGATGAAGTATGTATTAACTGCGGTGAAGTCGTTGCAAAGGGTGAAGCCATCAAGATACTGGAACATCAGACAGAAGTGCAGGGAGCAGCAGAAGCAACCTGTACTGAGGATGGCTATACAGGAGATAAAGTTTGTACCGCATGCGGTCAGACCATCGAAAAAGGTGAAGTAATCAAGGCAGCTGGTCACAAGACGGAAGTACGTGGTGCAGCAAAGGCAACCTGCACAGAAGAAGGTTACACAGGAGATGAAATTTGTACCGTATGTGATGAAGTTGTCAGAAGAGGTGAAGTGATCGCAGCCAAAGGTCATAATTATGTAAACGGAACCTGCACAAACTGCGGACAGGATGATCCGGATCTGAATCGTACCTATGCATTGCGATATATCACAGTCGGTGAGCAGACCGGATGGTATTATGCGAACGTAAAAGGTGAAGTAGACAGATCTTATACCGGCGTTACTGCCAACGAATATGGCTGGTGGTATGTAAAAGGCGGCGTACTTGATTTATCTTATACCGGATTCGGTCAGAACGAGAACGGCTGGTGGTATGTAAGTGACGGTCAGGTAGATTTTAACTGTAACGGACTGGTAAACAGTGCATATGGCTGGTGGTATGTAAGCGGCGGCCGAGTAGATGATACTTATACCGGACTTGTAGCAAATGAGTATGGCTGGTGGTATGTAAGTGACGGTCAGGTAGATTTCACCTATACCGGACTTGCAGCCAATGAATACGGCTGGTGGTATGTAAGTGACGGTCAGGTAGATTTTAACTGTAACGGACTGGTAAACAGTGCATATGGCTGGTGGTATGTAAGCGGCGGCCGAGTAGATGATACTTATACCGGACTTGTAGCGAATGCATATGGCTGGTGGTATGTAGTGAAGGGACAGATTGATTTTGCTTACACCGGACTTGCGCAGAATGCATACGGCTGGTGGTATGTAGAAAACGGACAGATCGACTTTGACTATACTGGACTTGCAGCGAATGAATACGGCTGGTGGTATGTGAAACGTGGTCAGGTAGACTTTGGATATACTGGTCTGGCTCACAATGGACATGGCTGGTGGTATGTAGAAAATGGTCAGGTAGATTTTGCCTATACAGGAACTGTAACATGGTATGGTACGGATTATAATGTAAAAAGTGGTCAGGTTATGTTTGGCAGCATCCGGTTCTAAGCAAACAGCGTGAACGGATTGCGAATATCTGCGTGACTTAAAAAGAAATGTGCTGTCACAGCGTTTATTGAAAATGTGTGGCAGCACATTTTTTGTATACTTTTGCAGGAAAAAATCGTTGACACAGGCTGCCTGCTGTACTATAATATACAAGTCTGACAAAGAGTGTTTTTTGTGTGCAAAAAAGCATTTCATATATATGCAGTCGGTTGGGACCCGACCGCAGGGCAGAGTTTTTGATGATTCTCCACAAGTCAGAGAAAACGATACCCGGATAATGCAGACACATTATTCAAAAATAACAGGCAGGAAGCAGATGTGTCCGGACATTCACATTTGTGGAAGCCGCAAATTTATTCAAGGAGGAAAAATCAATGAATAACACATTCATGGCCAACCCGGACAAAGTTGAAAGAAAATGGTATGTAGTTGATGCTACAGGATATACATTAGGACGTTTATCTTCTGAAATCGCTAAGATTTTAAGAGGTAAAAACAAAGCTGTCTTCACACCGCACATCGATACAGGTGATTATGTAATCGTTGTAAACGCTGAGAAGATTAAAGTAACAGGTAAAAAATTAGATCAGAAGATTTACTATCACCACTCTGATTATGTAGGCGGAATGAAAGAGACTACATTAAAAGAGATGCTGGCTAAACATCCGGAAAGAGTTATAGAGTACGCTGTGAAAGGCATGCTTCCGAAAGGACCTCTTGGACGTCAGATGTACAAAAAATTATTTGTATACGCTGGACCGGATCACAAACATGCAGCTCAGAAACCAGAAGTTCTGACATTTTAATCGGTGAAGGAGGTAAATAATCATGGCTAATACTAAATATTACGGAACAGGAAGAAGAAAAAAATCTATCGCAAGAGTTTACCTTGTACCGGGTACAGGTAAAATCACAATCAATAAAAGAGATATTGATGAGTATCTTGGTCTTGAGACATTAAAAGTTATCGTTCGTCAGCCGTTAGTAGCTACAGAGAACGTTGATAAATTTGATGTACTGGTAAACGTTAAAGGTGGCGGATACACAGGACAGGCTGGTGCTATCAGACATGGTATCGCACGTGCATTACTTACAGTAGATGCTGACTACAGACCAGTTCTGAAGAAAGCTGGATACTTAACACGTGACCCGAGAATGAAAGAGCGTAAAAAATACGGTCTCAAATCTGCTCGTCGTGCACCACAGTTCAGCAAACGATAGTTTTTACAATTTCAAAGAGATTACCAAAACCCTTGCAAACCCAGTGTTTACAAGGGTTTTTCTTATGTTTGCGTTTTGGGAAAAAGTTGCTGAAAAGTGGTCGATTTTTGACGGTAGCACACAAATTTAGTTGACAAATGACTGTCATAGTCTCATCAAAAAGTTCAAGTGCTTCACCTATAATTTTTAATTGGTCAATACACCTAAAACAATATAAGTATAAGGATTATATGCGGAGTGAGCAGTGGAAAGCAAAAAAGCAAGAACGGATAGCAATAGACAAAGGGTGTTGTATGTGTGGCAGGCCTTTAGACAAAATCAAGAGTGTACAGGTGCATCATATCACATACAAAAACTTAGGAAATGAAAATGTTTTGACAGATATATGTACGTTATGCGGTTCTTGTTATAAGAAAACACATAATTACTACAATTGCAAAAGAGCATAAAGAACTAAGTTCGATGCAGATGGCTTTACATGAAAAAAGGGTATAGAAACACGTAAATTGTATAATAATGGCTCAAATAGAGCAGAAAGAGGTTACAATGAGTAATAATAATGTACTGCTGCCAAGAAACAGTTGATTTTCAGACAGAAGATTCCGGCAGTAATCGGCATTTTTGATTTAACAAATAATTCCGGGTATGTTAATGCGTCAGAGTTTAAATTAAAACCAGAGACAGAGGAAGCAGAACGCAAAGTATTAACAGCGGAAGAATTACCGATATTAGGAAAAGACGGGAAATTGCATGATAGATCAGAGATAGAAAAATTATCAAAACTGAAAGCATTGCCAAAAGATGATAACGTTACAGAATGATACGTTATTTTGTAGCGGTGTTCTTGAAATTTGCGGCAGGTTGTGATACATTTAGATTGTAAATAAGGAACAACCGCCACAAGTGGTTGACCAGTTAATAAGAATGAACATAGAAAATGCCACCCTAACTCGCCAAAGTTAAAGAGGGTGGTTTTTTCTATGCTAGAAAAACATTATCTGATAAACGTAAAAACGAATGTCAGCAATGCAAAAATGAACATGCCAAAAGCCATAAGGTCTTTGAAATCAAAATGATTATTGTTCATTAGCACCACCCCAATTCTATGTAAAATAAAACAGAGGTCAGCCACCCGGTAACACGATTGTTCCTGTACAGGATTCTAACAGATTTAATACGATATATCAAATTATTTTTCTCATATCATAATAGAGTATTAAAAGTGACGGTGTATAATATAGTATCGTTAGCGTAAAATTTTACTCGGATAAATGCTGCAGGCAAGCCAGAAACGACGGCAGCATTGGGTTGTTGAAGCGCATGAAACCAAACAGCTGGTCACTTCACTTGGTATCACCGCATACAGGAAATTTATTGGGAACACGAAGGTATTGTAAATGTGTTTCTATCCGTGTGGTTCAACCTGTGGTTGCGAAAAAGAGGTGTTGAACGTTTTTCGGGGCTGTAAGAGTAAAACGATAAAGAATGTCAATGTTTTTGGGAGGTAAACGTAACGTCGATTGCCATTTTTACATAGAAATGTTACTTTAGAAAAAACAAAGATCGGAATAGACAAATATAAAAAGGATTAAATTTTGGAAAAATCAAAGGTAACAGAGAGGTGAAACGGATATGGATGCAAAAATATTTGGAAACTACATTGCAGCACGTCGAAAAGAACTTGGTATGACTCAGGCAAATCTGGCAGAGAAAATCCATGTGACAGATAAAGCAGTATCCCGCTGGGAGCGTGGTGTTGGATTGCCGGATATCGATAATCTAGAGGCCCTTGCCAAGACACTGGGTGTAAGCCTGGTTTCGCTGATGCGGGGAAAAACATGTGACGAAAAGCATATCAGTATTCAAGATGCAGAAGAATTGGTGACTAATACAATCAAGATATCAAAAGAAACATCGAAGCTAAAGAAAGGATTCTGGGGAAGTATACTTGGAATTTTTGGGATTATCATCGTTCTTTTATGCATTCTGTTGTTACGGGATGGTAAAATAGTGATGTATTCTGTAGCAAGCATTATAACTGGATTAATTGCATGGGGAATACCAATTATAGATAGAGTATTTTTGAAAATGCATTATGTCAGAAGAACGATGTTAGTGAGTGTTGGATTCGCATTTTTGTCTGTATGGATACAGTTCTTGGATATAAAAAATCTGGCGTATACTGGTAATTGGTCAGCAATCCATGATACAATTAATGTGCTATCAGCAGTAGTAATTATGTTTTGTATCATTACACTGTTATTGAATTTTATAAATATTAAAACGCATGATTAAAAAATATTGATTTTCTAGGAAAGCATATAATGAGAGGCAGGAAAAGTATATGTTACCACCACGAAAAGTCCAATTTGAACGCAGAATAAGCATTCCCCCGCTTCAAGTGCGTAGAGCACTAAGCGGTGGGTAAGGGGGATGCTTATGTCAGTGGGAGTTAAAAGCTCCCACTGACAGGTCGCAAAGCGACTGCGTTCATGAGCAAGTAGCGAAAGCGGATTGCGAATGTCCGCTTTACGCACAAAAACGGGAAAATGAAAATTAGAGAATTAGAACATTTCTTAAATGTAATGCAGATGAAGAAAAACTGGATCGTCAATTCAAGAGTGTTCCATTGGAAAAAGTTATGGCAATGGAAAACAGTATGTATTATACAATCCGAAAGCGGCGGGGAATCTGGCGCTAAATTTCGCTTTTCCTTTTGAAAAGATTCTGGTATGATAGCATGGTGTAAAAATTTTGCTATCAGAAAAAATTGAATGAATCATAAAAACAAAGGAGAACACATAGATAAATGAGTATTTTAAATGTAGAGCACCTGACGCATGGGTTTGGTGACCGTGCGATTTTTGAAGATGTATCCTTTCGTTTGCTGAAGGGCGAGCATATCGGTCTGATCGGTGCAAACGGTGAGGGAAAATCCACATTTATGAGTATTGTAACCGGACGCCTGATGCCGGATGAAGGAAAAGTCGAATGGGCAAAAAATGTCCGTGCCGGGTATCTGGATCAGCATGCGGTGCTGGAAGAAGGAATGACCATCGGAGATGTACTGCGCTCTGCATTTTCCTGGCTGTTTGAGATGGAGACAGAGATGAACCAGATGTTTGAGCAGATGGCGGAGGCCACACCGGAGGAAATGGAACGTCTGCTGGAAGAGACGGGTACTTATCAGGAATTGCTGGATCAGCATGATTTTTATATGATCGATGCGAAAGTAGATGAAGTTGCCCGTGCATTAGGCCTGCTGGATCTTGGACTGGATCGCGATGTAACGGACTTAAGTGGTGGTCAGAGAACAAAAGTTTTACTGGCAAAATTACTGCTTGAAAAACCGGATATTTTATTGCTGGACGAGCCGACGAACTATCTGGATGAAGAGCATATCGCATGGCTGAAACGTTATCTGCTGGATTATGAAAATGCATTTATTCTGATCTCTCATGATATTCCGTTTCTGAATGAAGTAGTAAACATTATTTATCATATGGAAAATCAGGAACTGAACCGTTATGTTGGTGATTATGAGCATTTCCAGGAAGTGTACGCCATGAAAAAAGCGCAGCTTGAGGCAGCCTACCGCAGACAGCAGCAGGAAATCAGCGAGTTAAAGGATTTTGTGGCAAGAAATAAAGCCAGAGTTTCTACCAGAAATATGGCAATGTCCCGTCAGAAAAAACTGGATAAAATGGATGTCATCGAACTGGCGGCAGAGCGGCCGAAGCCGGAATTCCATTTTCAGTATGGACAGACGCCGGGAAAAATGCTGTTTGAGACACAGGATCTGGTGATCGGTTATGATGAGCCGTTGTCCAAACCGCTGAATTTCTCCATGGAGCGTGGGCAGAAGATCGCACTGGTCGGTACAAACGGAATCGGAAAAACAACGCTGTTGAAGAGTATTTTGGGATTGATACCATCTATTTCCGGTGAATGTGAACTGGGCGAAAAACTGCAGCTTGGTTATTTTGAACAGGAAGTAAGCCCAGATAACCGCAACAGCTGTATCGAAGAAATCTGGGAAGAGTTTCCATCATTTTCCCAGTATGAAGTGCGTTCCGCTCTGGCAAAATGTGGACTGACAACGAAGCACATTGAAAGCCAGGTGCGTGTGTTAAGCGGTGGTGAGCAGGCAAAAGTGCGTCTGTGCAAATTGCTGAACCGTGATACGAATTTCCTGCTTCTGGATGAGCCGACCAACCATTTAGATGTGGATGCAAAGGATGCGTTAAAGACTGCATTGCAGGAGTATCGCGGAAGTATCCTGCTGATCTGCCATGAGCCGGAATTTTATCAGGATGTGGTAGACGAAATCTGGAATATGAGCCAGTGGACTACCAAGTTATAGAAAATCTATCGCGCATTGGATATACATGATGAAGAAAATATAGGCTGTTACGAAATGGTTGCAGAATATATTGAGAAAAAAACATCAATAGCGCAGTAGTGTATGCTAACTGAGGTGATTGACAGAGTACCCCGCAGGGGTATACAATGATGTTGATTGAAAAATCATCATTTGAGAAAGAAGGAATCAGTATGGTAAAAACTGTATTAAAAATTGATGGTATGTCATGCAGCATGTGTGAAGCTCATATGAATGAAGTCATCCGCAACAATTTTAAAGTAAATAAAGTCTCTTCTTCAGCAAGTGCCGGAGAGACCGTCATCATCAGCGATGCAGAACTTGATATTCCATGGGTGAAAAAACAGGTAAAAGATATTGGATATAAAGTATTATCTTATGAATCGAAACCTTATGAGAAAAAAGAAAAGAAAGGTTTCTTCCATTTTGGAAAGAAATAAGAAACCGGGAATATGCAGTGAAAAGCCGACAATTACGACAGAGGAAATTCTGTTGTAGCTGCCGGCTTTTTCTTTATGCATTCAGATGTTGCAGTCCATGGAAGATACTTTTATGAAAAAACAGAATGCACGGCAAAGAACCATAGTTGGGAATAAGAAGCAACCGGCGGCTTCGTTGTGCATTTTGTATATGAATAAAGCCGAGATTCTGTAAAAAATTTCATGGCAGGATTTGTCGAATCATTGTATAATAAATCTATATGCAAAAAACAGGAGAGACGAAGGATGAACTGGAAGAATGTACAGATTGTCCCAACATTTGTAGATCAGGGCGTATCCTGCTATCAACTGGAGGGCGGAGACTTTAAAAATGAATATTATATTGTGTCAGAAGCGGAGACACGGAAATTATTAAATAATCCGGAGATCGTTGGATATGAGACTTATTATTGTCTGATTCCGTCCACTTCCCAGATGTTGTATTATTTCAAAGAACAGAAGAAGGTGACAACCGCCAACATTCTGTCTATTCTGCGTGGTGCGTTAAACTATCCGCTGGAGGAGAGCTGCTATCGTGAGCATATCCGTGTGCATGACATCAGTTTCCTGTCCAGTGAGCGTGTGTTCCATGAAGATGAGATTGCCGGTCTTGAGATTAAATACAGCAAGCTGACGATGGTACCTGGAAGTACCTTGTTGATCGGTGATATCATTGCTACCGGAGAGACATTGATCCATTGTCTGCGATATGTGACTGATTTTTACCGCGCACACGGAGCAAAACTGCGCAATATTATCATCTTTACGATCGGTGGGACAAAAGGCATTGAGATTTTAGAACGCCTGACCGAGGAAATCCGTGAATACTGGCCGGATTTTGAGGGATTTATTACAGTATTTTATGAAGGTATTTTTGCAACTTATCAGGATAAAGGTGTATCCGGCATCAACCTTCCGGATGTCGATTTCTACTGGAAAGGTGGTATCATTGCGCCGGAATTCAGACGTCAGACACTTTCCATGTGCAATCCGTTATTTGAGAAATGCATCATCTATGATGGTGGCGCACGTCGTTACGAAATCCATGAGCATGTAGAGGAAGTGCTGGAATTCTGGAACGGCATGCTGGAGCGTGCAGATGAGATCGATCTGAAGGAATTGCTGGATGAGAAACTTGGTTATCCGGCTCCTTTGGCATACAATGACTGGGTGGAAGCAAACCATTATCAGGAGTTGAACGACGCACAGAAAAACTGGCTGTATCGTCAGGAACTTGGCTATATCGAGAGTTTAAAAGGAATGACTGTGCGCGAGATCGCAGAACAGAGAATCGAAGAGATTACAACAGCATTGAGAAAATATATGCTATAATAAATCTGTCAATAGCTGCATGATACGACTGCTTGCAGGCAGTATCATGCAGCTATTTGACGGATAAACACACATGAGCATGTAAGGAGATAGCCTGGAATGCGAATGTGTGTTGCGGATTCGAGAGTTCGAAGAACGTAGAAGCCGCATTTATTATAAAAGTAGAAACAGAAAAAGATACGACTGCTTGCAGGCAGTATCATGCAGCTATTTGACGGATAAATAGAAAAGATTGCGAGGAAAAATATGACCAAAAAGCAACGGGCGCTTGAAATCATCAATCGTCTGAAAACAGAATATCCGGATGCAGACTGTACATTGGATTATGATCAGGCCTGGAAACTGTTGGTCAGTGTCCGGCTGGCGGCGCAATGTACGGATGCGAGGGTCAATATGATCGTTCCGACGTTATTTGAAAAATATCCAGGCGTGGAAGCACTGGCGGATGCTGATGTGGCAGATATCGAGGAGATTGTCCGTCCCTGTGGACTTGGCAAGAGCAAAGCCAGAGATATCAGTGCCTGCATGAAGATGCTCCGGGACGAGTTTGATGGAAAAGTGCCGAAGGATTTTAACGCCTTGCTGAAACTTCCGGGTGTGGGACGAAAAAGTGCCAATCTGATCATGGGAGATGTGTTCGGGCAACCTGCCATCGTGACAGATACCCACTGCATTCGTCTGGTGAACCGCATGGGATTGGTGGATGGCATTAAGGAGCCGAAAAAAGTTGAGATGGAATTGTGGAAGATCATTCCACCGGAGGAAGGCAGCGATTTCTGCCATCGTCTTGTATTGCACGGGCGAGAAGTCTGTACTGCACGGACACAGCCGTATTGCGATAAATGCTGTCTGAATGATATCTGTAAAAAACGCATCTGATGTTAGTGATATTGTTAAGATGCGATAAATTCAAGTCGAACGCACGTGAGACTTGGTGCGTGATTCTGGTCAGCGAAAG
>OQVI01002970.1_pt1 | contig 10410 bp, 9 predicted proteins | sample 1691651 | NCBI WGS metagenome assembly OQVI01 (sample SAMN03418287, study PRJEB22391) | human gut metagenome | biome: human-gut; feature: organic feature; material: feces | host: Homo sapiens | place: Italy | collected 2013-04
GCCGGCACTGCGGATGCGGCGCCGACGGACCGGCGGCGGAAACCGCCGTGTCCCGTCACTTTGAGTATCGTGGCCGATTCCCCGGTCTTAAGTTCGGATAGACGCATTGTCGCTCTTTGGTTTTTGGCTCCAAAGATACGATTTTACGCCGAGATGTGCAATCCCCATGTGGGTATATTCGTCTCACCACCCGCCGCCCAACGCCTTGCAGAGATTGACGTAGTTGATATATTGCTGCGCCACCAGATTGACGAACTCCATCTGCGACTGATAGAGACTGCGCTGGGCGTCGATCACGTCGAGGTAGTCGGACAGGCCGCTGCGGTAGAGCGCCTGCGTCATCGCGGCGATGCGGTCGTTGGCGAGAACCAGCTCGCCGTAGCGTTCGGTCTGCCTGCGGTAGGTGGCGATGGCCACCAGCGCCTGCTCGACGTCGGAAAAGGCCGTCAGCACGGTCTGCTCGTAGGTCAGCGCCGACTGCGTGTAACGTTCCATGGCGGCCTGTTCCGCGCGGCGAAGTCTGCCGAAATTGAAGACGGGGAGTGTCAGCGAGCCTAACGCATCCCACGCCCAAGGGTTGGCCGAAGTTAAACCTTTGATCGAATTGGATGCGATTCCGCCTTTGGCCGTCAGAGCAATGGACGGAAACCGGTTGCCGCGTGCGATGCCCACTTCGGCGGCTGCGGCGAGCATATCGTAACGCGCCTGCATGATGTCGGGCCGCCGTTCGAGCAGCTCCGAGGGCAGTCCGACGGGAATGTCCGCCGGACGGTAATCGGTCAGCAGGCGCAGTCCAGCCCCCGCGCTGTCCGTTCGCCGCGGCGTTTCGCCCAGCAGGATGTCGAGTGACAGCCGCGTCTGCGCCACGGCCCGCCGGTACTGCGGAATGTCCGCTTCGGCGGTGTAGACCAGACTCCGGGCCTGCTCCAGCGCCACGCCGTCCGACATGCCGTAGCGGAACATCGAGTCGATCAGGGCCGCCGATTCGCGCCGCAGGGCGCAGCTCTGCCGGGCGATCGCCAGATCGCGTTCGTATTCGAGCAGGGTGAAATAGGTCGTGGCGAACGCGATCTGCGGGCCGTGGCGCCGGCCGCCAGCGCCAGCCGCACGCCCCGCAGCGCCCACTCCGACGAGGCTATCTGGGCTTTTGCGGCGCGTTTGGCGTTGCGCAGCTGCCCGAAGAGCGCCACCTCCCACGAGAGCGACGGCTCGACGGCGTACGACTGCACGATCTTCGTGGCAGGCGTATATTCGCCTTCGGCCGTGACGCCCAGCCCGACCTGCGGCAGGTACTGCGCCCGCACGCTCTTGAGGTTCAGCCGCGCTTCCTCCACGCGCGAGGCCGCCACGGCCACGTCGCGGTTGTTGTCCAGCGCCCGTGCGACGAGGTTGTTGAGCACCGTATCGCCGAACAGCGTCCACCATTCGGGGCCGAAGCGGGTCGTGTCCTCCGAGAATCCCCGCCCGTAGATGTAATCGTCGGGCACGGAAACGCGCGGCGGGTAGAAGCGCGGCGTGCAGGCCGCCGTAAATGCTGCAAAAATGATTATGAGGTATCCGGCTTTCATGACTGTTCCTGTTTTTTGCGTTCGCGGCGGCGTTCGAAACCGCCGATGCGTCCCACGAAATAGTAGAGCGCGGGGTAGACGAAGATGCCCAGCAGCGTGGCGAAGAGCATGCCGCCCACGAGGGCCACGCCCATGATGTTGCGGGCCGTGGCGTAGACGCCGCTGGCGAAGACGAGGGGCATGACGCCCAGGATGAAGGCGAAGGCGGTCATGATGATCGGACGTACGCGCAGTTTGGCGGCCCCGATCGCGGCGTCCATGAGCGAGGCGCCCTGCTCGTTGAAGAGCCTGTCGGCGTACTCCACGACCAGAATGGCGTTTTTGGCCGCCAGCCCGATCAGCATCACCAGCGAAATCTGCATGTATATGTCATTGACGTAGAGGGAGTTGAGCAGGTGTGAGACGCCGATGAAGAGCACGGCGCCCAGCACCGCCACGGGAACGCTCATCAGAATCGCCAGCGGCAGCCCCCACGATTCGTACAGGGCCGCCAGCGCGAGGAACACGAAGACCAGCGCCAGCAGGTAGACCAGCCCTCCGGTCTTCGAAGCGTTGGCTTCCTGAAAGGAGGTGCCGCTCCATGCCGTGCCGACGTCGTCGGGCAGTACCTGCGCGGCCGTGCGGGTGATGTCCTGCATGACGGTCGTCGTCGAGGTGCGGGCCGCGGGGGTGACCGTAAGCCCGATCGAACGGTAGAGGTTGAACTGCGAGACGTATTCGACGCCCACGGTATCCACGACCTCGACCAGCGACGAGACGGGGACGCTTTCGCCCGACGAGGAGGCGACGTAATAGCTGTCGAGCGAGCGTTTGTCCATGCGGTAGGCGGGGGCGGCCTGAATGTAGGTCTGGTAGAGCTTGCCGAAACGCGAGAAGTTGTTGACGTAGGCGCCGCCCAGCAGGGTCGTCAGGTCGCCGTAAAGTACGCCCAAGTCCACGCCCGAAGCCAGCGCCTGCTCCTTGTCGATGCGCAGCCGCCGCTGGGGGACGCCCGCGTTGAACTGCGTGGTCACCGACGCGACGGAGGGCAGCTTGCGCAACGAGTCCATCAGCCGTTCGCTCTGCTCCAGCAGGTAGGCCGTGCCGCGCCCTTCGAGGTCCTGCACCTCGACCGAAACGCCCGACGTGATGCCCAGACCGGGGATCGACGGCGGGATGAAGGCGAAGCACTCGGCGCCCGGAACCGCCATGTAAAGCTCGTCGGTGAGTTTCTGGGCGATCTCCATGGCCGTCAGTTTGCGGTCGGAATAACCGACCAGCGACACGAAGATGATGCCGCTGTCGGTCGAAGCGATGCCCGCCATCATGTTGAATCCCGCGGCGAACGAGGTCGAAGCGACTTCGGGCAGCGTGCGGATCACTTCGTCGGCCCGGATCATGGCCTTCTGTGTCACCTGCAGCGACGAGGCTTCGGGAGTCGAAACCATCACCATCACGTATCCCTGATCCTCTTCGGGCAGGAATCCGGCGGGCAGTTTGCGCCACACGAGGAAGATGACGGCCAGTACCGCGGCGATAAATACGCCCGTGCGGGCCACGTGGCGGATCAGCGTCGGCGTGAAGGCCGTGTATTTGTCCATCCGCCGGGCGAACCAGCGGTTGAAAGCGGCGAAGAATCCCTTCTTGGGCGGTTCGCGGCGGCGCAGGAGCAGGGCGCACAAGGCCGGGGAGAGCGTCAGGGCGTTGAAGGCCGAGATCACGACCGACACGGCGATCGTCACCGAGAACTGCTGGAACAGCCGCCCCGTGATGCCGCCCGTAAACGATACGGGGATGAATACGGCCAGCAGGACGACGGTCGTGGCGACGATGGGCGAAGCCACGTTCTTCATGGCTTCGAGCGCCGCGGCGCGGGGTTTCATCCCGTTGGCGATATTGACCTGCGCGGCCTCCACGACCACGATGGCGTCGTCCACCACCAGACCGATCGCCAGCACCAGTCCCAGCAGCGAAATGATGTTGATCGAGAACCCCAGCAGCGGAAAGAGCGCGAAGGCGCCGACCAGCGACACGGGGATGGCGACCAGCGGAATGACCGTGGCGCGCCAGTCCTGAATGAAGAGGTAGATAATGCAGATCACCAGCACGAGGGCTATGATGAGCGTGGTGAAGATGTCGCTGATGCCGGCGTCGATGCTGGTCGTGGTGTCCACGACCGTCGATGTCGTGATGCCGTCGGGCAGGCGTTCGCCGAGCCGCGCCATTTCGGCCTTGACCTTGTCGCCTACGGCCACGGCGTTGCTGCCCGGCTCCTGATAAATGACGATAAGGGCCGTAGGCTTGCCCTCGAAGAGCGAGCTTACGCCGTAACTCTGGCTTCCGAGCGATACGTCGGCCACGTCGCGCAGGCGGATCTGTTCGCCCTCAGAGGTGGTCACGACGACGATGTCGCCGAACTGCTCGGCCGTGGTGATCTGCGGGGGCATGGTCACCGTATAGGTATAGGAGGTGCCGTCGGGCGCTGGTTCGGCTCCGAACTGTCCGGCAGGGTAGATGCCGCCCTGATTTTCGATGGCGGCGGTGACGGCCGAAACCGGGATGTCGTAGTATTTCAGCACGTCGGGCCGGAGCCATACGCGCATGGCGTACTCTCCGGCGCCCATGATCGAGACCTTGCCCACGCCGTTGATCTTCAGCAGTTCGTTCTGAAGGTTGATGTAGGCATAATTCGAGAGGAATTCGTCGTCGTAGCGTCCGTCGCTGTGCAGCGAGAAGACCAGCAGGAAACCCGTCATGGTCTTGCGCGTGGTGACGCCCTGCTTGGTCACCGTCGCCGGAAGCTGGGCTGCGGCCGAGGATACGTTGTTCTGGGTGAAGATGGCGTCGAGGTCGGGATCGGACCCGATGTCGAAGGTCACCTGCATGACCATCGAACCGTCGTTGGCGCTCGTGGTCTGCAGGTAGAGCATGTCGCTGACGCCCATGACGCTCTGTGCCACGGGCGTGGCCACGGCGTTATTGACCGTCTCGGCGTCGGCGCCGTCGTAGGTCGCCGAGACCTCGACCACCGGAGGCGTGATGTCGGGATACTGCTCGATCGGCAGGTTCAGGATCGAGATCAAACCCACGAGTACGATGACGATGGCCAGCGAGATGGCGAAAATCGGACGTGAAATGAAGAATTTCTCCATGACGTCAGCGTATTACGGGGATTACCTTCATGCCGTTGCGCAGTTTCTGCTGGCCTGCCGTAACCACCTGTTCGCCCTCGGCGAGCCCCTCGTCCACGCACCACATCGTGCCGTAGGTGTCGCCCAGCACCACGCGGCGGTAGGCCGCCGTGCTGTCGGGCCGTACGACCCAGACCGAATTGACGCCCTGCGCCTGACTGACGCTCTGCTGGGGCACGATCACCCGCGGCTGTACGGGGCCGACGTTGGCCGAGACGCGGGCGAACTGTCCGGGTTTGAGCGACCGGTCGGGGTTGGGGAACATCACCACCAGCACGAGCGTTCCCGTGCTGCTCGACACGTCCTTGCGCGTGTAGTCGTAGAGTCCCCCGTAAGGGTAGCGCGTGCCGTCGGCCAGCGTCAGGCGAATGTCCGAGAGCAGCCCCTCGTTGTCGTAGATCGAACCGCGTCCTCCGGCCGCCCTGAGGTATTCGGCCATCGGAATGGCCACATCGACGGTCAGCGTGTCGATATTCGAAATGCTCGTCAGCACGCTGAACTGCGTGCCGGGACCGACGTAGTCGCCCACATGCGCCGCCGTGTGTTCGATGATGCCGTCGATGGGCGAGCGCAGCTCGGTGTAGCCGACGTTCATGCGGGCGCTGCTGAGCGTCTGCTCGGCCGAGCGCACCGAGGCTTCGGCGGCCTTGTACTGCGCCGTATACTGATCGAGCTGCGCCTGACTGATGGCGTTGATCTTGGCCAGCGGCACGGCGCGCTCGTAGTTGTTCTGAGCCTCCAGCGCCTGCGCCTTGGCCGACTGGAGCGCGGCTTCGGCGGCGAGCATCGTGGTCGAAAGCTGGTCGGGGTCGATCGTGAAAAGCAGCTGCCCGCGTTTTACGGGCATGCCGTTCGAAAACCGCTTGGATAACAGAAAGCCATTGATCCGGGGCTGGATCACGGCGTCGAAATTACTCGAAAGGTAACCGATGAAGCTCATGCGGTTGGGGATGCTGTCCGTAACGGCGCGGGCCGTTTCGACCTGCAGGGGCGGCATTGCGGGTTTCGGCTTGTGCCGGCCGCACCCGGCGGGCAGGAGCGCGGAAACGAGTCCCGCCACGATTAAAAGTCTGTTCATACCGGAATGTTTTACGCTCTTGCGGGGACAAAAAACGTACCGCGAACCGGGTGACAGGCTCTTGGAAAGGGGGTTTTATGCTAAAAAACGTTGAATTTTTTGGCAATAAATGATGATGTTTAGATAATTTTTATATCTTTGCGTTGATAACAAACCCAATTAATAAAAAAAGTTATGAAAGAATTAGTAGCAAAGATCAATGCAGAGTACGAAGTATTCGCAGCTAATGCAGCAGCACAGGTAGAGAAGGGCAACAAGGCCGCCGGTACGCGCGCCCGCAAGTCCGCTCTCGAAATTTCGAAGCTGATGAAGGAGTTCCGCAAGGTTTCCGTAGACGCTGCGAAATAATTACAGACGCAATGACGCAACAAAGGCTGTCCCAAGGGGGCAGCCTTTGTTGGTTTCATACGGGCCGTGAACTTGCCTAAGGTTTGATGCCGAAGCGGGCGAAAACCTCCATGTCCTCCGGTTCGAGACCGGTTTTGCGGAAGGGAACGGCCTCGTTGTGGTCGTTCAGGTAGCGGCGCGGACGCTTGCGGTCGTAGCCGGGGTTCACGAGCGATACCGTCGGATCGACGAAGCGGCCCCGGATCGAGGCCATGTCGGCCATGGTGTGGAACAGGGCGTGGGTCGTGGCCGGCGCCGTCTCATTGATCCCTGCAGCCGCGGCTTTGGCGGGAAAATTCCGCCGGTAGGCGTCGGAGAACCACGCCAGCGAGGCCACGTAGAGCTGATAGGCGGTCGTGGTGGGCGAGGCGTGCAGGAAGCGTTCGCGGTCGTCGTCCAGAATGTCCTCGCCGTGGTCGGCGCAGTAGAGCAGCGCCGAGGAGGTTTGCCGCAGTCCGCGCAGGAAGGCGATCGTCTCGGCGAGAAAATGATCCGTGTAACAGATCGAATTGTCGTAAGCGTTGCGGAGCGTATGCGCATGCTCCCGCGAGATCGCCACGTCGTCGTCGGGTTTGAAGCGTGCGAATTCGCGCGGATAACGCTGGTGGTAGCTGAAGTGGGAGCCGTAGCAGTGGAGGATGAAGAGCATCTTCTGCGCTGGGGCGGTCTCGACGATGCGGCGCATTTCGTCCAGCAGCTGCATGTCGTGGCGCGGCGAGCGGATATAGATCAGGTGGTCGGCGTCGCGGGCCAGCTTGTCGATCATGGCGCCCTGCGGCGACTGGTTGGAGATGAACCACGTTTCGAAGCCCGCTTCGTTGAAGAGGGCAGGAAGCCCTTTGCGGCGGTAGAGCTGGTCGTGCTCCTCGGTCGAGACGGAGGAGAGGATGAGCGGCACGCTCTTGTGCGTGGTGTTGCTCTGCGTCAGCACGTCGCGGAAAATCACCAGATCGTCCACCTGCGAGAGCCGGGGATTGGTCTCCCGCTCGTAGCCGTAAAGCTCCCAGCTCATGGCGCGCGACGCTTCACCTATAATATATACGTAAATCTCGCGTCCGGGCGCTTCGGCCTCGCGGCTGGCCTCGTAGGTGAAATCCGCCGAGGTCTTTTCGAAATTGTAGGCCTTGCGGAATTCCGAGGCGCTCAGGTAGACGTTGTAGGCCACGTTGAGCGGGAAAATCTCGTCGCGCAGCACGTGCCGCTGTTCGCTCACATGATAGGCCGGCCACAGGGCCAGCATGCCCAGCGCCATGAGCGCGGCACCCGAAAGACCGACGTTCATGCGCGTCGTGCGCGAAATGTAGCGTTTGTGGCCGATCTCGCGCGCCGCGAACCACAACAGTGGCAGGTACATCACGCAGACCAGAATGACCGACGGGTAGATGTTGCTCAGCAGTTCGCCCGCCTCGCCGGGATTGGTCGTCACCAGATTGGTGAACATGTCCGTGGCGATGATCGAGTTGCCGAACAGATAGAGCAGCACGATCTGAAACGCGCAGAGGAAGATAAAGGGAAACCCCAGCCAGATCATCACGCCGGAACGGCTCAGCGCCACGCTCCACATCATGTAGAAGCCCAGCGGCATCAGAATCAGCGCCTCGACCGTCCAGCCGGAGTAGGGCTCGGTATTGGCCAGCACGCAGTTGGGAATAATCAGCGCGACGAAGAAATAGACGGTCAGCAGCGTGGTGAAACGGCTGCGGGTTTTGACCGTGCGTCGTCTGTTTACCCTGTTCGGATCAGCATTCATATCGTTACACTAACCTAAAAAGCTTCGTTTATGCTCAGCAGGAAGCCGCTCGTCTTCTTGCCGAAGCCGTAATCGAGCCGCACATTGACCCGTTTCTTCAATTCCCAGCGCAGGCCGACGCCGTAGTTGGGTAGCGTCTCGGACCAGTCGAACCGCTCCAGATCGCTGAATACGTTGCCTGCGCCGCCCCAGAAGGTGCAGCCGATGCGCCGCCAGATGCGCTGGCGCAGTTCGACCTGAAACGTTATCATGTCGTTGTCCGTATAGCGGCCCTGATAATAACCGCGCATCCGCTGCGAGCCGCCCATGCGGGCCAGCATCGGCCACGGGGTTCCCTCGGAGTTGAACTCCGCGTAGAGGTCCGCCGCGAGGATGCCGCCCTTCCACACCTGCCTGTAGTAGTCGGCTGTGAAGGTCGTGCGCCACAGCGAACGTCCGCAGTTGCCCAGTCCCTTGGGAAACAGCGTCTCCTGCAGACTGACGTAGACGCCCCGGAAGGAGTTGGGTATGAAGTCGCGCGAGTCGTATTCCAGAATCGCCCCGACGCCCGTGGCGGTGTAGTGCGTCTTCTGCCCGTAGAGGTAGCTCTCGCCCAGCGGCTTGAACTTCTTGCCCTGCGTATGCTCGAAACTGAGGATGCCGCCCACATAGGTATTGGACAGCACCCGGTGCAGGTAGCGTGCCTTTATCAGGTAACATTTCTCGTTGTAGGAGCTCTCCTCGTTGTAGCGGCCGTCGTTATAGCCGATGCCCCACATGTCGCGGGGCGCCGAAGCGAACATCACCGTATAGTCGATGCGCTTGCCGTTGCGGGAGAAGATGTTGTTGCCCGTGACGCCCAGCGCATAGAATCCCGAAATCGAGACGTTGGCGAAGATCGAAATGTCCGACGGCGAAGTGACCGAGTCCGTACGGTCTATGCGGTAGAGTCCGGCCGCCAGCAGTCCGATGCCGAGACTCGTATTCTTCGAATAGCTGGGGCCTCCGGCGAAGGTGAAGTCGATTTTCTTCTCGAACGTGCGGTCGCGCGTCGATCCCTCGAAATATTTCACCACGCGCCGCGGGAACGAGAGCCGTTTCTGCGGCTGGGGCTGTTCCGGAAGCGGGGTATAGCTGTAATGCAGCGTGTCGCTGCCGTTGATATACACTCCCTCTTGGGCCGCTCCCTGCAGCGCGAAGCAAAGGGCTAAAGCCAGAACGGCGGTTTTGCGCAGCATCCGGTTATTTGTACTTCTCGATCGTTTCGTAGAAATCGGCCTTGTCCTGCTCCGAGAGAACCCCCTTGCGCAGGAAGACCAGCTCTCCCTCCTTCGATACGATCATCAGCACGAACTGGTTGTTGCAGTCGCCCAGCTCCCAAGCCTTGCTCAGGATACGGTCCTGATCGGCGAGCACCAGCGCGCCGTTCTTGGCCGTGCGTTTCTTGGCCATGTTGCGGGCCATGCCGTTGGGGACCATCGGGGCGTCCTTGAGGTTCATCACGCCGAAACCGAAAATATTGTCGCTCTGGGCGCGGTGGTTCTCCTCCAGTTCGACCGTGAAATCGTTGTTCTGCTTGTGACGGTCGGGGTCCACGTAGAATATCATCAGGTTCTTCTCGCCCCAGTGCGGCAGCTTGGCCGGATTGCCGTCGAGGTCGAGCACTTCGACATTATTCACTTTGCGGGGCAGCTCCTGAGCCGCCGCTGCGGATGCGGCGAGCGTGAAGGCGGCCAGCATCCCAATTACTTTCATCTTCATCGTAATCCTGTTTTTTGGTTTCAAAAGAAAACAAATCTGGGCAAAGTTACAACTTTTCCGCCAACATACGGACAATCAGCCGTTATAATATTGTCCGTATGGTTCACTTTTTTGGCTTGGCGGGAGTCAGCGCCGTGTCGAAAGCGTAAAGTCCGCCGCCGGAAATAATCAGGAAGACGTAGACGCCCAGCCACACGAACTCCAGCTCCCCGGCGCCGAATCCGCCCCACGCGAACATCAGCAGGATGCCCAGCGAGAGAATCAGCGCCGACATCCGCACCCAGATGCCCATGATGATCGCCACCGCCAGCAGCACCTCGGCCACCGTCACGACAACGAACGTCGCCGCGCTGCCGGCCGAGGCGAACGACGGGTACGAATTGACGATTTCGTTGTAATCCTGCATTTTGCCGATATTGTGGAAGAGCATCATGCCTCCCGCGAACAGTCTCATGTAGAGCACGGCCCAATCCATGTGCCGGTATTGCCCGATCCAGTCTTCGATTCTTTTTCCCATGCTCCGGCATCGTGCAATTTGTATTCCAAAGGCGTTCCGGGAGCGATTCGCGTCCGGCCTGCGCCGTTCCGGGCGCGCTCCCGAACCGCAGACGGCCCGGCATGGACGGATATTTCCGCCCCGAAGTCCGGAGCCGCCGATGACACGGATGCCGACCGGCCTCCTTGACCGACACAAGGTCTCCGGGCGGATATTTCCCG
>OQVI01002972.1_pt1 | contig 10407 bp, 5 predicted proteins | sample 1691651 | NCBI WGS metagenome assembly OQVI01 (sample SAMN03418287, study PRJEB22391) | human gut metagenome | biome: human-gut; feature: organic feature; material: feces | host: Homo sapiens | place: Italy | collected 2013-04
TATTTCTTCAGTTCGTCCAGCAAAATCTTATTTTTATCCGCCAACTTGAGATTCTGAGGGAAGGTGAGCGCTTCTATACTTATTATGTGGATAAGTTGAAGTTTGCCGATAAGAAGAAGTCCCTTTCAAGCCGCTATAAGATGATTATATGGATGTATAATGATGACAAGACTACGGCCTACGGCTGGGGAGAGGATGGTGTAGGTATGATGTGGATGCGTCCATGTCGTGCCCAGTCTTATCCTTATTGCGCATTGGCTCATGAAATGGGACATTCTTTTCAGTTTATGGTAGGTGCTGACGGCTCACGCGGGTTTGCCGGACATCCGTTGGTGGAATATACTTCGCAATGGATGCTTTGGCAGGTGTATTCGGACTGGACTACCATTGAACAGTTTCATCTGGATGCCTATATGGATCAGACACATTATTCATTGCTGAATGAAATCAACCAGTACCATGCTCCGCAGTTCATGGAATATTGGTCGAATAAGCATGGGCTGGACATCATTGCGAGGATATGGAAAGAGGCGGTGGGAAAAGAAGATCCGGTTCTTGCCTATCAACGGCTCACCCGGATTAATCAGGAACAGTTTAATGATGAGATTTATGAGGCTGCCACCCGGTTTGTGACTTGGGACATACCGAGAGTGGAACGTGTGTGCAGCAGTTATGCCAATCAGCATCGTTGCAAACTGGACAAAGCAAACGAAGGATGGTATCAGATAGCGCAGTCACGTTGTCCGCAGAACTATGGATACAATGTTATCCGTCTGAATGTACCGGAGGGCGGTAAGGTGGTTTCCCTGGATTTCAAGGGAATTGCGGGCGATGAGGCTTTTCGCTCGGTACAGACGGATAAAGCCGGCTGGAGATATGGCTTTGTGGCGGTGAAGAAGTCCGGTGAACGTGTTTATGGTAAGATGAACAAAGGGCGGAACGGGGCGAACGAGACAGTACGCTTTGAAACGCCTCAAGATACGCAGTTTCTTTGGTTGGTAGTGACCGGAGCGCCAACGGAACATTGGGAGGTCTTGAAGAGTTGGGGAGAACTTGCGAAAGAAAAAGGAAAGGAAGCGCAATGGCCGTATCAGGTGCGATTAAACGGTACATCACTTCATTCTTCCGTATTGAAAGCAAAGAAATAGTAACAGGTAATAACCAAAAGAAAAGTATCATGAAAAAGAAGATTTGTTTAATGTTGTTGTTAGGTGGACTGTGTAGCTCTTCAGTCGCGAAGGACTACCTGGTTTCAACCCCTAATACTTCATTGCTGATTACGGCTGTTCCGGGTGAAAAATCCAAATTCCAATATTATGGAAGCCGCATTGAGGAAAGGGACATACAGGGCGTTTATGACAGCGGGCAGGCGTTCGGAGTGGAAAGCTATCCGGTGTTCGGACTGAATACGCCGGGAGAACGGGCGATGGCTGTGGCGCATGCCGACGGGAATATGTCGCTCGACCTGGTAGTGGAAGAGGTTAGACAGTACGAGGATGCCGGGGCGCAGACCACTGAAATCCGTATGAAGGATTTGGTGTATCCGTTCATCTTGAAGCAGTATTTTAAGGCATATAAGGGTACGGATGTCATTTCTACCTGGGTGGAAGTGGAGAATGTCGGTAAAAAGCCGGTTACGTTGTATCGTTTCGCTTCCGCTTTTCTGCCTGTGCCGCGTGGAGACAACTGGATGACTCATTTTCATGGATATTGGGGAGCAGAGCACATGATGGATGAAGAAAAGCTGACGAATGGCCAAAAGGTCATCTCCAACAAAGACGGTCTGGCAAATACGGAGACGGACAATCCGTCGTTCATGTTGTCAATGGACGGAAAGGCGCAGGAAGAATACGGGCATGTGTTGGGCGGAGCTTTGGCATGGTCGGGCACTTATCTCATCAAGATGGATGTGCGTAATACCACTTTCAATATATCTGCGGGGATGAATGAAGAGACTTCGCATTATATATTGGAGAGCAAAGAGCGATTTGTTACTCCTGAGTTTGCCATGACTTACAGCACCACCGGCAAGGGAGGAGTGAGCCGCGCTTTTCATCGCTGGGCGCGGCAGTATAAACTGAATCAGGGAAATGTGCTGCGTGACATTCTGCTGAATAGCTGGGAAGGGGTTTACTTCAAGGTGAACCAACAAGGAATGGATGAAATGATGGAGGCTTTCTCGGCAATGGGAGGCGAGCTGTTTGTGATGGATGACGGATGGTTCGGCGACAAATACCCGCGTGACGGGGGAAACAGCAGCTTGGGCGACTGGACGGTATGCAAGAAGAAATTGCCCGAAGGCATTGAAGGGTTGTTGAGATCGGCAAAGAAACATACTATCAAGTTCGGTATCTGGATTGAACCGGAAATGTCGAACACCAAGAGCGAATTGTTTGAAAATCATCCGGACTGGATTATGCGGGCGAAAGGCCGTCCGTTGTCCACCGGACGTGGGAAAACGCAGGTGGTGCTGGACTTGACCAATCCTGAAGTGCAGGATTTTGTTTTCGGGGTAGTGGATAATCTGATGACGAAACATCCTGAAATAGCCTATATGAAATGGGATGATAACAGCAGTCTGCTGGACTATGGTTCGTCGTATCTTCCGAAAAACAAACAATCACATATATATATCAATTATCACAGAGGTTTGAATAAGGTACTGGAACGTATCCGTGCCAAATATCCCGAACTGGTATTGCAGGTGTGTGCCGGTGGCGGTGCGCGCGTGAACTACGGGCTGTTGCCTTATTTCAATGAGTTCTGGACAAGCGACGATACGGATGCTTTGCAGCGCATCTATATGCAGTGGGGGGTATCTAACTTTTATCCGGCAATAGCAATGGCTTCGCATGTAAGTGCCGACAAGAATCATCAGACAGGGCGCATTCTTCCTTTGAAATTCCGTTTTGACGTGGCGATGTCCGGCCGGTTGGGCATGGAGATTCAGCCGAAAGATATGAAGGAGGAGGACAAGGAGTTTGCCAAACGGGCTATTGCCGCTTATAAAAGTATTCGTCCGGTGGTGCAGTTGGGCGATTTATACCGCTTGGTATCTCCTTACGACAACAAGGGCGTTGCCTCTTTGATGTATGCCACGCCCGAAAAAGACAGGGCGGTGTTCTTTGCTTACAAGATTTCCCATTTCATCAATATGATTGTCCCGAATGTGCGGATGAGCGGTCTGGATGCGCAGAAGCGATACCGTATTAAAGACCTTACCGCAGTGAAAACCAATGAACCTTGCGCATTGCATGGAAAGGTGATCAGCGGAAAAATCTTGATGGAGGAAGGAATTGCATTGAAAAATCTATTGAAAAGTGAATATTCCAGTTTAACTTTGGAACTGGAGGAAGTAAAATAGTGAAAACACATCTAATTAAGAACAATATCATGAAGAAAAAAGTATTTGTAGTGGCTGCCGCTTTAGCCTTTTCCGCATTTCAGGGATGGAGTAAGGAGAATTACAAACAAGAGCAGTTCGTAAATCTGCTGAATATAGAAGTGGGTTATGAGGCGGCGCCTCGCGGCTATTTCTTTTCCGATTTGGGCGGATGGCATGGCTATGGGTTCAACAGCTCTGCCGACTTGGCGAAAGCAGGCGGTTTCAGAGGACCGGCTTTTATGGGAGAACGCAGTTTGGGATTGCAGTGGCTGTCCGATGGCTTTGAGAAGCTGACGTTGAAAGATGATAGGGGGAAAATACTTCCTTTTACCAAAATATCAGCATACGAGTATCTGCCCGGCATGTTGAGACAACGGCTGGAAGCGGGTGACTTGAAAGTGGAAATGAAAGAGATTGCGTTGACCGACCGCAGTACGATGATAGAATATACGGTTACCAACCGGGGAACTGCGGAAAGGACAATTATATCGCTTCTGAGCGGAACGGCTACTTATAAAGATGCCTGTCTGGCCCAGGAATCGGTGAACACGCTAAGTGTGAGTGTGGTGGGTGGCAAACATTCTTTTGTTGTGTCTTTTCCCGAAGGGTGGACATTGAAATCGGATGGGCAGAAAGAGTATGAAGCCATAAAGGGAGCAAAGACGTTAGCGCCCGGAAAGTCGTACACATTCCACACCTTTACAAGTTATTGTCCGGCAACGGATAAGGAGAGTGCGCTGGCCGTTCATGCGGACTTGAACGTCAAGGGAGCCAAGAAATATTTCAAGCAGAATGCGAAACGCTGGGAGGGTTACATCAACAGTGTCTTGGAACGTGATACTCCTTATTTGGAAAGTGAACGTAATCGTAAGTGGGCGGTAAAAGCCATAATGACGCTACACACAAACTGGCGCAGTGCGGCGGGTGACTTGAAACATGCGGGAGTGCAGCCGGCTGCCGGACATTTCAATGCTTTCTGGGCATGGGATAGTTGGGAACATGCGGTGGGGCTTTCTATCTTTAATCCTGAACTGGCTAAAGACCAAATGCTGACCATGTTCGACTTTCTGACGTCCGAAGGTATGATTATCGACCTGATTGCCTTGGATAAAAAAGAGAACAATAAAGTTTGCTCCAAACCGCCTATTGCCGGCTGGGGAACGTATATGGTTTATCAGCGTACCAAAGACAAGGCTTTTGTGAAGGAGATGCTTCCGAAACTATTGAAGTTTCACGAATGGAGATACAAATACAGAGACCATGACCAAAACGGACTGTGCGAATATGGCGGAATTGCACCGCAAGTGTATCAGGGACAGTGGGAAAGCGGTATGGATGTAGCAGTGAAATTTGACGGAGTGAAGATGCTGAAAAATGCAGAAGGAGCCTATTCGTTCGATCAGGAATCCATCGAGCTGAACAGTTATCTTTGTGCGGAGAAATTCTATTTGGCGTATCTGCTGGATGAAGTAGGTGAGAAAGAACAGGCTGCCCGTTTCAGAGAAGAGGGTAAGAAGTTAAAGAAAACGATTCAGGAGAAGTTCTTCGATGAAGAAACCGGTTTCTTCTATGACCGTAAATTGGGTACGGGCGAATTGGTGAAAGTGATTGATATCTCCGGTTGGATTCCTTTATTCACTAAAGTTGCCACTCCCGAACAGGCTGCCGCCGTAAAAAAGAATATGCTGGATAAGGAATTGTTCGGTACCTATTTCCCCTTCTCCAGTCTGAACCACAAACATCCGTTGTACCAGCCGGATAAGGGTTACTTCCGCGGACAGACGTGGATGAACTATACCTATTTCGGTATTCGCGGTTGGAAGAATTATGGTTTTATGGAAGATGCGGAAAAGTACACGCGGCTGTTGCCGGACAGACTGAAAGGGCTGGCCGAACCGGGGTATCCTATTCGTGAAAACTGGAATTCGGCTACGGGAGAGGCTATGACTGCGATGCACTTCGGATGGTCGAGCGCTTTCTCTATCCTGTTGCTGGCGGAAGATGCGGACACGTTCCCTTATGTTCCCGGGATGTAATGGAAGAGATGATTGAAACTGTATATTTGATAGTAAACGTGTATGAAAAATATTAAATCTCTCTATTTATTATTGGTTGGTTTGGTCTGTCTGCCTTTGCAGGCAGCAGACCATTTCTTGAAGTCGCCGGATGGAAAGCTGCTGGTGGAGATCGGAACGGACGGACAGTTGTCGTATACAATCAAACGTGACGGGCAGGTGCTGTTGGACAATAGTCCGATAGGATTGGTATTGGAGGATAAGATTCTGGGAGAAGACGCGAAAGTGAGTCGTGCCAACCGTCGTACTTTGGTGAAAGAAACGATTGTTTCTCCTCATTATCGTTGTTCGTCATTTGATGTGGTCTATAATGAACTGAACCTGAAACTGAAAGGTGATTTTGGAGTTGTCTTCAGAGCTTATGATGAGGGAATAGCTTACCGCTTCTATACTACGATGCGGGAGCCGTTGGTTATTCGGGATGAAATAGCAAGCATGAATTTCCCGCAGGATTATGACACCTATATGGCTTATTCTACTGTGAAACCGGGAGGGGACCAGTATGTAATGGCTTTTCAGAATGTCTATACCAAAAGTACTTTAAAGGGAGTGCAAACGGATAATATCGCTTTTTTGCCTGTTACGGTGGATTGCGGGAATGAACTGAAAATGACGTTACTGGAGTCGGACTTGGAAGATTATCCCGGCATGTTTGTCAAAGGGGATGGTAAAACTACCGCCTTGCAGGGGACCTTTGCCAAGTATCCTACCCGGATGAAGCAATTTCCGCCTCGCGCCATGAAGCGGGTGGTGGAGCGTGCCGGTTATATTGCCAAAACGGATGGAAAGCGGAGTTATCCGTGGCGCATTTGGGCAATAACGGAGAAGGATACGGAAATGCCGGTGAATAATCTGGTATATGCTTTGGCTTCTCCCAACCGTATCGGAGACGCTTCGTGGATAAAGACCGGTAAGGTAGCTTGGGATTGGTGGAACGATTGGGGAATCTATAATGTTGACTTCAAGGCGGGCATCAATATGGAAACCTACAAATATTATATTGACTTTGCAGCGGACAATCACATCGAGTTTGTCGTATTGGATGAAGGCTGGTATAATCCGGGTAAAGGAGACATGCTGACTGTGATACCTGAACTGGATTTGGAGGAATTGGTCCGTTATGGTAAAAGCAAAGGGGTTGACCTGATTCTCTGGACGGTGTTCAACGTGCTGGATGACCAGCTGGAAGAAGCCTGCAAGAAATATTCCGAAATGGGTATCAGCGGATTTAAAATAGACTTCCTCGACAGGGATGACCAGACTGCGGTTGAAATGGCTTACCGCATTGCCGAGATGGCTGCCAAATATAAACTGACGTTGGATTTGCATGGCTTCTACAAGCCGACAGGATTGAACCGTACGTATCCGAATATTATCAATTACGAGTCGGTATTCGGCATGGAAGAGATGAAATGGAGTTCGGTACAAAAGGATATGATGGAGTATGATGTGACAATGCCTTATATCCGCATGATGGCGGGGGCAGTGGATTATACGCCTGGCGCCATGCGTAATGCGTCCAAAAAGGATTTCAAGGATATTTATTACAACCCGATGAGTCAGGGAACACGTTGTCATCAGTTGGCGGCTTATGTGGTGCACGATTCTCCGCTAACCATGCTTGCCGATAATCCGACTATTTATAAACGTGAACAGGAGTGTACGGATTTTATCGTCAGTATTCCGAATAAGAATATTGAGGAGACACGCGTGCTGCAAGGCAAGTTGGGAGAGTCGGTTGTCATGGCGCGCAGAGTCGGTGCGTCCTGGTATGTAGGTGGCATGACCGACTGGACGGCACGAGAGATAACGCTTGACTTTGACTTCTTGGGTGACGGTACTTATGAAGTTGTATTGTTCAGGGACGGCGCTAATGCTGATAAGCAGGCGGAAGATTACAAGAAAGAGACGTTTACGGTTACTGCCAATGCGCAGAAGAAGATTCGTATGGCTTCGGGAGGCGGTTTTGCGATGGCGGTGATAAAAAAATAAATAGAATCGTATGAAGAAATTGATTTTATTATTGACTGCTTTCTTATGTCTGAATGTGGTTTACGCACAGCGATACTGGCAGATTGATGAAGGCAGTAACAGCATTACGTGGCAGGTGAAGAAAGGAGAAACGCATCATGACCATATAGAGATGAGCGGCAAACAAGTGTCGGTAGTATTGAGATATGGCATCAATAAAGACGGAGCTTTTGATTTGAACAAAAGTATGGTGTGGCCGATGTTGCGTATAATACCTAATAATACACATGGGAGCCTGATGCGCCGTTTGGATTGGAATCCGTTAGAGGATGTCATGGTAGAGGGGCGGGCTATGAGAGAACAGGTGAAATCTGTTACCCTGAACGGTACGTTGGTAGTGGTAAGCGATATTCAGGCAGGGAAAAATCGTTCTTTGTCTTTGAAGCGTACTTATCTGCCTTCGGTGGATTTGCCTTCTCTTGTGGAAATCTATGAATTTACAAATACCGGCACTGAGGCGATTGACCTTGAAATACCAAAGATAGGCATCGTTTCTCCTACAAATCCGAAGAAGGGAGTGGAGGGAAGTTATTACATTCTATGTACATCGGCGGATGGGGGGGCACAAACCTTACTGCCCGGTAAAACAGCAGCTTTCTCTGCTTCTGTTTCTGCTTATAAAGTTCTTCCGGAAAAAAACATAGATGCTGCAAAGGAATTGGAGAAACGTAAAATGGTAGTTGCCGAATGGATGAATAACCTTGTCTTGGACACTCCCGATCCGGTTATCAATGAAATGTTCGCTTTCTCCAAGATACGTGCGCTCGAAAGCATTTATGAAACGAAAGGCGGACCTATGCATGGGCCGGGCGGTGAATCTTACTATGCCGCTATCTGGGCGAATGACCAGGCTGAATACATTAATCCCTACTTCCCGTATGTGGGTTACCAATATGGGAATGCGTCTGCTGTGAACTCATTCGAGCATTTTGCCCGTTATATGAATGATGAATGGAAGCCTATCCCCAGTTCCATTGTTGCCGAAGGTGACAGTTATTGGAACGGGGCAGGTGATCGCGGGGATGCTGCAATGATAGCTTATGGTGCGGCACGTTATGCGCTGGCAAGCGGCAATAAGGAGGAAGCACTGAAACTGTGGCCGCTAATTGAGTGGTGCTTGGAATTCTGTCGCCGGAAAATCAATGAGGGCGGTGTCGTAGCTTCGGATTCTGATGAATTGGAAGGGCGTTTCCCGGCAGGAAAAGCGAATTTGTGTACTTCGTCCTTGTATTATGATGCGTTGCTTTCAGCGGCTTATCTGGCGAAGGATATAGGAAAAGGAAGTGCCGTTGCCGGGAAATATCGTCGGCAGGCAGCGCAATTAGAAAAGGCTATCGACCGTTATTTTGCTGCCGAAGTAGAAGGCTTTGATACGTATGCTTATTATGAAGGAAACGATGTGCTTCGTGCCTGGGTTTGTATTCCTTTGACAGTAGGCATCAATAAGCGTGCTGCGGGCACGATTGACGCTCTTTTTTCTCCTCGTTTGTGGACGGAGAACGGGTTGTTGACAGCTTCCGGTGACAAGACGTTTTGGGATCGATCTACCTTGTATGCTCTGCGGGGCGTTTTCATGGCAGGTGAAACGGAGAAAGCTATGGAATATATGAAACGCTATTCTGCCACTCGTTTGTTGGGAGTACATGTGCCATACGCGGTAGAGGCTTGGCCGGAAGGCGGACAGCGCCATCTTTCCGCTGAGAGTGCGCTCTATGGACGTATTGTAACGGAAGGTATATTCGGCATACGTCCTACCGGACTTCACTCGTTTTCTATGATTCCCCGTCTGCCGCAAGAATGGAATCACATGGCTTTGCGAAATGTCAGAGCGTTCGACTCGAATTTTGATATTGAGATTGTTCGCAAAACAGGCAATCAACTGCAAGTAAGGGTAAAGAAAGCGGGAAAAGTTGTTTTGAATAAACAAATTAAGAGTGGAACAGCATTAAACTGTAAAATTTGAATCTATAATGAATCTATTAAGTAGAAAATGGGCGGTCATCTTGTTGATGGCCGTTCCTTTCTGTGCCCATGCGCAGAAAATAATTGAACTGAAAGACCCTTCCGGGAAAGTTCAGGTGAATGTGGCAATAGGGGATGAAATCACCTATTCAGTTTCTCATCAAGGAGATGTAATGATTGAAATGTCCCCCGTTTCAATGACTTTGACAGATGGGACGGTCTTTGGAAAAGCTCCCCGTCTGAAGAGGAAGAGTTTCAGGACACAGCAGCAGACCATTTATCCGCCGGTTTATAAAAAAAAGACGATCGAAGATCATTATAATGAGTTGACATTGGATTTTAAGGGTGGCTATAAATTGGTATTCAGAGCTTATGAGGATGGAGCGGCTTATCGTTTTGTATCCAGCCTGAAGAAACCCTTCCAAGTAAAGAGCGAACAGGCTGTGTTTAATTTGCCGGATAACCCGAAGATTTTTGCGGCTACTCCGAAAGGACGTATGATAGATGGTGTGGAAAATCAATATCACAGTTCTTTTCAAAATACATACCGGCAGGTGGCTCTTTCGGAATGGGATAAAAGTAGATTGGCTTTTCTGCCTGTATTATCCGAAGGAAAGAACGGCAAGAAAATCTGTATAACGGAGGCTGACTTGCTGAATTATCCGGGAATGTTCTTGAACGTATCTTCTGATAACAAAGGTTTTTATGGAGAATTTGCCGCTTATCCCAAAGACATTTCAGTGGAAGTAAGAGGTTTGAAAGGGATGGTTAAAACCCGTGAGCCGTATATTGCAAAAGTGGAGGGTAAGACTGCTTTTCCGTGGCGTGTGATGGTAATATCCGAAAATGATACGGATGGAGAATGGACGTAGGAGATGAAATCAGCCATTTCTTCTGGAAGCGTTTCAGAAAAGCAATTAAGGCAGTAAAGAAGGATATGCTGATCATTGGAGA
>OQVI01002975.1_pt1 | contig 10403 bp, 8 predicted proteins | sample 1691651 | NCBI WGS metagenome assembly OQVI01 (sample SAMN03418287, study PRJEB22391) | human gut metagenome | biome: human-gut; feature: organic feature; material: feces | host: Homo sapiens | place: Italy | collected 2013-04
GGCCGTGGGCGTAGTCGTACATCGGGTAGATGCACCACTTGTCGCCCGTGCGGTGATGCTCGGCGTGGATGATGCGGTACATGATCGGGTCGCGGAACAGCATGTTGGGGTGGGCCATGTCGATCTTGGCGCGCAGGACCTTTTCGCCGTCGGCGAATTCGCCTTTCTTCATGCGCTCGAACAGGTCGAGGTTCTCCTCGACGGAGCGGTCGCGCCACGGTGACGGCGTACCCGGAACGGATACCGTGCCGCGGTTTTCGCGGATCTGCTCCTGCGTCTGGTCGTCCACGTAGGCCAGCCCCTTCTTGATAAGGACCACGGCCCAGTCGTAGAGCTGGTCGAAATAGTCCGACGCATAGCGCTCTACGGCCCAGTCGAAGCCGAGCCAGTGGATGTCGCGCTTGATCGAATCGACGTATTCGACGTCCTCCTTGACGGGGTTCGTGTCGTCGAAGCGCAGGTTGCACTTGCCGCCGTATTTCTTCGCCAGTCCGAAGTTGATGCAGATGCTCTTGGCGTGTCCGATATGCAGGTAGCCGTTCGGTTCGGGTGGGAAACGGGTCTGTACGCGCGTTTCGCCCTTGGCGATCGACTCTTCGATGATCTCTTCGAGGAAGTTCAGCGACTTCTCCCGTGTTTCGTTTGTTTCGCTTGCCATATGTTTCGCTTGTTGTATTTTTATTTTTTAGCCTTGGGGCCGATGTTGAACAGCTTCTGGATGTCTACCGAGAGCTTGACCATCTGTTGCGTGCCCATGCCTGAGCCGTCGTAATGGAAGACCATGCCCGCCTCGACGCCCATCGTTCCCTTGAAGAACCGGCGGTCGTAACCGATCCACGTGCGGTTGTAGATATGGTCGGTGGTCGAGTAGAACTGTTCGCCGGCATAGAGCGGTTCGCCGACATAGGCGTACCGGAACGGCTGGAGGTTTTCACCCAGATAGAGGTTGTTTTCGAGTTTCACGCCCCATTTGGTCATGACGAAGTCGATCTGGGCGCCCTTCTGCTTTTTCCATCCCGACTCGATGCTGCGCGCCCGCTGGGGTGCGAACAGAAAGCCCGCCTTGATGTCGAAGTCGAAGTAGGCGTTGAACTCCCAGCCCGCATAGGGATTGACCAGCAGGTTGTCCGTCACGTTCTCGTTGCCGATCTTTCCGGCGAAATGGAACATCGAGAAGGCGTAGCCGAAGTAGAACCCCTTGTCGAGCGTGTAGCGGCCCGCCGAGATGATGCGGAACATTTCGCGCGACTCCTCGGAGTACATGCCCTCCCAGTCGATGGCCATTTCCACATAGTTGTTCCTGCGTTCCGTGGATTTGTAGTGTCCCAGAAAACCCGAAAGGCGGTTGTGGTAGAACGCCGTCGAATCCCCGAAGAAAGCCAGCGAGTAGTCGCCCAGCAGCTCTTTGCGGTCGAAGATTCCGGCGTTGGCCTGCACGTTCCTGCTGTTGAACTGGTAGTAGGCCAAGGGGCGCGCCTTGCTCAGGAATTTGGTGTCGTCGCCGAAGTTCTGCAAGAGGTCCACGCCGACGATCAGCCGGTTTTTGTCCATCCATTCCACGCCGATCCGGGGTGTGAGCCGGGCGCTGAAGAGCGTCTGCGATTCGTTGAAATCGTTGTTGGCGTACTCCCGGTTGTCGAAGCGGGTCGTGAAGTCGGCGCCGACGATCAGCTTCTGCGCTTGGAGACCCCCCCCCGTAATGAAGAGGGCGAGCGCGAATGTCAAGACTTTTTTCAGAGACATAGTGTTGTGTTGATTAGGACCCCAAAAATAGGTAAAATATTTTTTATTTGACTACTTTTGACCCCGAAATCATTTATTTGAACACGTTATGCGAAAAATCACCAACGAGGAGCTGGGGCGTCCCACGGCCGGAGAGTTCGCCGCGATGGAGAAGATGCCCGTTACGGTCGTGCTCGACAACGTCCGTTCGCTGCAGAACGTGGGGGCGTTCTTCCGCACGGGGGACGCTTTCGCCGTGGAGCATATCGCCCTGTGCGGGATTACGGCCGTGCCGCCCAACCGCGACATCCATAAAACGGCGCTGGGCGCGGAGCTGACCGTGCCGTGGAGCTATTACGAGACCACCGAAGCGTGTATCGACCGCCTGCACGCCGACGGCTACGAGGTGCTGGCCGTCGAGCAGGTCGAGGGCGCCGTGATGCTCGATGCCTTCCGCGCCGCGCCCGGCGTGAAGTATGCGCTGGTCTTCGGCAACGAAGTGATGGGCGTGGGGCAGGCGGCCGTGGACCGGTGCGACGGCGCGGTCGAAATCCCGCAGGCCGGGACCAAGCATTCGATCAACGTCGCGGTTTCGGGCGGTGTCGTTTTGTGGAGTTTTTTCTGCCGGATCGGGCCGGGACGCTGACCGAGCCGGGAGAATGGCCGGCGGACGGCCGGTTTCAAATAAATTTGGCATTGCGCCCGGCTTGCGCTATATTTGCCCCGATTTACAGGGATTACAGTAAGTCTTCCTTTTCCAAAGGGAGGTTCGGGAGGGATTGTCGATATGGAATAGGCGTTTTTGCGCCGTGATACGAATCCGATGGATTCCATGTCGGAACCTTGCGAACGAGTGAAATGTTAAATGCTCCATCGGGTTCGCAGTGAACTATGTCTGTAGAAAGTACTGTCAGGGCCGTTACGACCTACCGGCTGACGGAGATGAAACAGCGCGGCGAAAAGATCGCCATGCTGACCTCGTACGACTATTCGATGGCGAAGATCGTCGATGCCGCGGGTATCGACGTGATTCTTGTCGGCGATTCGGCGGCCAATGTGATGGCCGGTTATGAAACGACGCTTCCCATCACCCTCGATATGATGATCTATCACGCCTGCTCGGTCGTGCGCGCCGTCAATCGCGCGCTGGTGGTCGTCGATCTGCCGTTCGGCACCTATCAGGGCAATTCGAAGGTGGCGCTCGATTCGGCCATCCGCATCATGAAGGAGACCGAAGCCGACGCCGTGAAGATCGAGGGCGGCGAGGAGATTCTCGAATCGGTCAACCGCATCCTCTCGGCCGGTATTCCGGTGATGGGGCACCTCGGACTTACGCCGCAGTCGATCCACAAGTTCGGCACCTACAATGTGCGTGCGAAGGAGGAGGCCGAGGCCGAGAAGCTGGTGCGCGACGCCCATCTGCTGAGCGAAGCGGGCTGTTTCGGCATCGTGCTCGAAAAGATTCCCGCCGCGCTGGCCGCCCGCGTGACGGGTGAAATTCCCACCCCGACGATCGGCATCGGCGCCGGCGGTGCCTGCGACGGTCAGGTGCTGGTAATTCACGACATGCTGGGCATCAACAAGGGATTTTCGCCCCGTTTCCTGCGCCGCTACGCCGACCTGCACGAGTTGATGACGGGGGCTGTACAGCAATATATCAAGGATGTGAAGGAGTGCGACTTCCCCAGCGAGAAGGAGCAGTATTAGGAGATATTTTAAAGTGAATTGCGGGGCGCGGAACGGCGCCCCGTTTTTTTGCAGCGGCGGATCGCCGGGCTGTTGCCCGCAGTCCGACCGCAAAGGCGGTGGCGATGCCTGCGGTCCGTATCGCGTTGAGATACGGCAGGCTGTTGCGTTTATCATAAATTGTTGATAAAAAATCGAAGGGAAGGCCCGGAATTTAGGCCGTTTCAAAAAAAAATGATTACTTTTGCATGCAACAAAAATCCACGTTCATTATGTCTTTTATCAATGAAAGCGTTCAGCCCGAAGGACTTACCTTCGACGATGTGCTGCTCGTACCCGCCTATTCGGAAGTGTTGCCGCGAGAGGTCAATATTCAGACCCGTTTTTCGCGAAATATCAAACTCAACATCCCCATTGTGTCCGCTGCCATGGACACCGTTACGGAAGCGCCGCTGGCTATCGCGCTGGCCCGTGAAGGCGGAATCGGCGTGATTCACAAGAATATGTCGATCGCCGAGCAGGCCGCGCAGGTCCGCCGGGTGAAACGCGCCGAGAACGGCATGATCTACGATCCGGTGACCATCTCCAAGGAGAATACTGTCGGCGACGCCCTGAACTTGATGCGTGAGAACAAGATCGGCGGCATTCCGGTCGTGGACGACGACAACATCCTGATCGGCATCGTCACCAACCGCGACCTGCGGTTCCAGCGCGACATGATGCGCCGCATCGAAGAGGTGATGACTCCGGGCGACCGGCTGATTACGACCCATAGCACCGAATTGTCGCACGCGTCGGAGGTGCTGCTCAACAGCAAGATCGAAAAGCTCCCCGTGGTGGACGACAAGGGCCATCTGGTGGGGCTTATTACTTATAAGGACATTACCAAGGTGCAGGACCATCCCAATGCCTGCAAGGACGCCAAGGGCCGCCTGCGCGTGGCCGCCGGCGTGGGCATTACGCCCGATGCGCTGGAGCGTGTCAAGGCGCTGGTCGCCGAAGACGTCGATGCCGTGGTGCTCGATTCCGCGCACGGGCATTCGATCGCCATGGTGCGCAAGCTGCGGGAGATCAAGGAGGTTTATCCTTCGCTGGAGGTGATCGCAGGCAACGTGGCTACGGCCGAAGCGGCCCGGTTCCTGATCGAAAACGGGGCCGACGGCGTGAAGGTCGGTATCGGTCCGGGTTCGATCTGCACGACGCGCATCATCGCGGGCGTGGGCGTTCCCCAGCTTTCCGCGATCTTCGACGCGGCTTCGGCGGCGGCCGGAACCGGCGTGCCCGTCATCGCCGACGGCGGTCTGCGCTATTCGGGCGATCTGGTGAAGGCACTGGCTGCAGGCGGCGACTGCGTGATGATCGGCTCGATGTTCGCCGGCACGGAGGAGGCTCCGGGCGAAACGATCATCTACAACGGCCGTAAATTCAAATCCTACCGCGGCATGGGGTCGATCGACGCCATGAAGGCCGGATCGGCCGACCGTTATTTCCAGAAAGGGTGCGAAAACAACTTCAGCAAACTCGTTCCCGAAGGCATTGCGGCCCGTGTGCCGTTCAAGGGAACGCTGAGCGAGACGGTCTATCAGTTGGTCGGCGGCGTTCGCGCCGGCATGTTCTACTGCGGCGCGAAGGACATCGAGACCCTGCAGCGCGCGCGCTTCGTCCGCATCACCTCTTCGGGTATGCACGAGAGCCATCCGCACGATGTGGCCATTACCAGCGAAGCGCCCAACTACAGCAGCGAACGTTAGTTATGAATCCCGAAATCGCGGCCTGCGGGCTTTTTTGCGGAAACTGCCGCAAATTCGGCAAAGGAAGCTGTCCGGGGTGCCGCCCGAACGAAAAGGCGTCGTGGTGCAAGGTGCGGGCATGCTGCATCGAACACGGCTGGCAGAGCTGCGCCGAATGTACGCTGATGCCGCCTCAGACCTGCAAAAAGTTCGACAACTTTATCGCCAAGGTCTTTCAGGTCGTTTTCCGTTCCGACCGCCGGGGATGCGTCGAACGTATCCGCGAAGTGGGACCGGAGGCTTTCGCCGCGGAAATGCGTCTTTCGGGAAGCTACAACCGTCCGGTAAAGAAATAGTAATTAAAGGATTCGAAGTCTTCCTTGACAAAGGGAGATCAAGAGGGATTTTAAGCATGAAACCGGCGTCTGAGACGCCGTAACGTGAGTCCGACGAGTTTCATGGCTTGTAAACCTTCCGAAATTGATGAACCCAGATTCGTCGGACTTACGTTATATTATGGAAAAAATCCTGATTCTCGACTTCGGTTCGCAGTACACGCAGCTCATCGCGCGGCGTGTGCGCGAGTTGAGCGTCTATTGCGAAATCCACCCCTTCAACAAGATTCCGGCGCTCGACGCTTCGGTGCGGGGTGTGATTCTGTCGGGCAGTCCCTTCTCCGTACGGGACGAGAACGCTCCGACACCCGATCTTTCGGCCATTAAGGGCAAACTGCCCCTGCTGGGCGTCTGCTACGGCGCGCAGTTCCTCGCATCGGCCTTCGGCGGCGAGGTGCAGCCCGCCCCCAGCCGTGAATACGGCCGCGCCATGCTCACGGTGGGCGATGCTGACGACGCGCTGATGCGCGGCCTGCCCAAAACCACGCAAGTATGGATGTCGCACGGCGATACGATCACGTCGGTTCCGGCGAACTATAAGATCGTCGCCAGCACGGAAGACGTGCGCGTCGCGGCGTTCCACGTCGAGGGCGAGCAGACGTGGGGCATCCAGTTCCACCCCGAAGTGTACCATTCGACCGACGGCACGCAGCTGCTGAAAAACTTCGTCGCAGGCATCTGCGGCTGCAAGCAGGAGTGGACATCGGAGAGTTTCGTGGAAGCCACCGTGCGCGAACTGCGCGAAAAGCTGGGCGACGACAAGGTCGTGCTCGGACTTTCGGGCGGCGTCGATTCCTCGGTGGCGGCCGTGCTGCTGCACAAGGCCATCGGCAAGAACCTCTATTGTATTTTCGTGGATTCGGGCCTGCTGCGCAAGAACGAGTTCGAGGACGTGCTCGAATCCTACAAGAACATGGGACTGAACGTCAAGGGTGTCAAAGCCGGCGCGAAGTTCCTCGGCGATCTGGCGGGCGTCTGCGATCCCGAAACCAAACGCAAGATCATCGGCCGCGACTTCGTCGAAGTGTTCAACGAAGAGGCTGTCCAGATCAAGGACGTGCGCTGGCTGGCGCAGGGGACGATCTATCCCGACGTGATTGAATCGGTGTCGGTGAATGGTCCCTCGGCTACGATCAAGTCGCACCACAACGTCGGCGGCCTGCCTGAGAAGATGAACCTGCGGATCGTCGAACCGCTGCGCCTGCTCTTCAAGGACGAAGTGCGCCGCGTGGGACGTTCGCTCGGTATTTCCGAGCAGCTGATCGGCCGTCATCCCTTCCCCGGACCCGGCCTTGCGATCCGGATTCTGGGCGACATTACACCCGAAAAGGTCGAAATCCTGCAGAATGTGGACAAGATTTACATCGACGCCATGCGCGATGCGGGTCTTTACGACAAGGTGTGGCAGGCGGGCGCGATTCTGCTGCCCGTGAAGAGCGTGGGAGTCATGGGTGACGAGCGTACCTACGAAAGCTGCGTCGCGCTGCGCGCCGTGACTTCGACGGACGGCATGACCGCCGATTGGGTGCACCTGCCCTACGAGTTTCTCGCCAATGTGTCGAACGACATCATTAACAAGGTCAAGGGGGTGAACCGCGTAGTCTACGACATCTCCTCGAAACCGCCCGCAACGATCGAGTGGGAGTAGGGACCTGTGAAGGGTGAATACCCTGATCGGAGGTGAAATGCCCTGACGATAAAGCCGCCCGGTTCATTCGAGAACCGGGCGGCTTGTCTGTTGGGCCGTGTTTGGGCTGTGTTTCGGCCTGTCTATAGGTTCCGGTTATTCGGAATTGCTATGCGGCCTGCTTTTTCTTTCTGTTGAGGAGCGGGAGGAGGAACGAAATCACGGATGCCGCGATCCAGAAGATCGCCGCCTGCGAGAAGTCGTATATCTTCTCGCCGTTCTCCGCCACCGTAATGTTCGCGTCGATGAGCCATCCGCTCGCCACGTCCTGCAGTCCCGCCGCGATGTAGCTGGCCACGCCTACCACTCCCAGCGCGGCACCCGTCGCCTTCCGCGGCACGATGTCTACGGCCATCAGCCCGCCGAGGAAACAGATCAGCACGCCGATCGCAATGCCGAACAGCACCATGCTGAGGACGTTCACCCATAATGCGTCGCCGCCGTATATGAACAGAATCAGCGCCACGGAATTCAGTACGCCGAATATCAGGGCGGGCATATGCCGGTTCCCCTTGAACAGCTTGTCGGAAAACCATCCGGACAATACGGTCCCGATGATTCCCAGCAGGGCGTTTATCGATACGATGGATATGGCCTGCGCATCGGAGAAGCCTTTCGCCTCCTGCAGGAACAACACGCCCCATCCGTTGATGGCATAGCGGGATATGTACATGAATGCGCTCGCGGCCGCGAGAATCCACACCGCAGGCGTCCGCAATACCTGCTTCTGAATCTCTTTTACGGATAACTCCTGCCCGGTTGCCGGCTCTTCGTGCGCCAGCGTCTCCACGGGCGGCAGTCCCTTCGATTCGGGCGTGTCGTGGAGCATCAGCAGCACGATGACGACTCCGATGGCGCCTGCAATCGCAGACCCGAAGAATCCGGCCTGCCAGCCGGCTATCGAAACGATGCTCCCCACGAAGATGAAGGAGAAGAACTCGCCGAGGTTGTGGCTTGCCGAGAAAAATCCGTAATAGGTTCCCCGCTCCTTGAGCGGATACCAGCGCGAGAGGGAGATGATTGCGGGCGGCGCACCCATGGACTGCGCCCACCCGTTCAGACCCCACATCACGGCGAATGAAATGAAGATGACGGCTGTCGGAATCACCGAGTGCGCGACGCCGAGCGCTCCCATGAGCATGTTCGCCACGGCCGATACGATCAGTCCGGTGGCCATGAAGCGCTTGATGTTGCAGTAGTCGGCGATGAATCCGTTGACGAACTTGCCGATGGCATAGGCGAAGAGGAGTGCCGAGCCGATGACTCCCAACTGCGATGCGTCCAAGGACCCGCTGTCGAGAATGGGTTTCTTCATGACGTTGAGCGACGTCCTGCACACGTAATAGAGACTGTATCCGAGCGTTGCGGCGATGAATGCCTGCAGCCGGAGCCGTTTGTATAGTTTCTGCTCTTGTGCGGGATCGAGTTGTCGGCGGGGAACCGGTGAAGAGATGCGGTAAAAACGGGTAAGGAAATTCATTGGCTGAAGTCGGTAGTTTTGGTTTATCTGTTTAAGCGGGTGCATGCGGCAGCGCCGCACTATTGATAGAACACTTCAGACGTGCCCGATACGTAACGGGAGAGCGGATTTTTCGTTATAAAACGGCACATCTATTTCGTCGATCCGGGCGATCTGCCACGCAGATCGGGGTCGGCGGCGCTGCTTTCGCCCTGCGGCGGGGCGGTTAGCGTATGCCGTATTTGCCGAGTATCTTGCGGATCTGCGGCTCGATACGGTCGAGCATATAGGTGAATCCGAGATCGGTCGGATGCGTTCCGTCGGCCGTGGCGATATGGTCGCTGCCCAGCAGATCGCCCGGATCGACGAAATAGATGTTTTTGTCGGTCTTCATGCGGTCGCGGACCTGCGCTTCGGCGGCGGCCTGCTTTTCGCGTTCGAATTTCTCGATCCGGGTGCTGAAGTTGCGGGTTTCGCGCCGGATGGTTTGCAGGAAAATCAGCGGCGTGGTGGGATGCGTGCGGCGAATGGTATCGACGAAAGCGTCGAAACGTTCGTTGATGACCTCGGCGCTGGGATTCGAGAAACAGTCGAAGACGAAGGCGTCGGCTTCGACGCGGGACAGATACGATGCGAATTCGGGCTGCATGGTGCACTGTCCGCTGAAACCCAGATTGATGCAGTAAAGTCCCGTGTCGCGTCCGAGCCGCGACGAATAGGCCATGCCTGCGCGTCCGGCCGCGATTCCGTGCGTAATGCTCGAACCGTGGACGACGATCTTGTGGCGGAAGGGATTTTCCATCGGGGCGATGACGCTCTTTTCATCGACGCCGATTTCGAGCTTCTTCAGCTGGTCGTAAAGCGGCAGATAGAGCAGGCACTCCTTTTCGCCCTCCGCCATATTGCTGATTATTGCGGCGTCGTGGCGGTCGTTCTTGCCGTTGATCTTCGGTCTGCCGACTCCGGCGAAGACCCACTCTCCGTTGCTGCGGATGTAGAGGTCCAGCCCTTTTTGTGCGACGGCGGCCATGTTGTCGCTCGGATTTTTGCCCGACGTCTCCCAGCGGGCGCGGATCGTGCGGCTGTCCGTGCGGAACACGACGGCCAGTCCCGTCGGGTGGTAGCAGTAGCCGGGTGTCTTTGCGGGCACCCGGAAGCGGGTGGTGTCGATGCGGTTGTAGGGCTGTTCGGTGGAAAGCGCCTTGCCGATGACGGTCAGCGTCGCGGCATCCACGTAGCGGACGGGGTCTGCGGAGCGGGCTGCCGATGCGGAAAGCAGGCCGCCGAGCAGCAGAAGCAGGGGTAGGTGTTTCATAATAGGTAGTGTTGTTTTGGTATTCAGGAATACAAAGATAGTATAATTATAATCGGACGATATTCGGCCGGCTAAAATTTTTCTGGACCAAGCCCGCCGCGACGGTATGGTTGCGGGCGTTCTGATTGTCAGGCGGGCGATATGCCGGCGGTTCCCGGCGCCGGCCGCCGGAGCGTTGCAACGGATTTGAAACGTTCCTATCTTCGTATTGTCATCGGGGCGTCGCAACGGCGAAACAGGGGGAGCGTAGTTTTGCGGTGTCGAAAGAAAACCGCACTCTGGATTCCCGCCGACGGTGAATCTATTGACCGATCCTGAAAACTTCACCCCTCCCGTTCGCAATGAACGGGATTTTTTTGCGTTTGCAGGGTGCGGCTCCACACCGTTTCGAAATCGGGCGCTTCGGCCG
>OQVI01002981.1_pt1 | contig 10391 bp, 9 predicted proteins | sample 1691651 | NCBI WGS metagenome assembly OQVI01 (sample SAMN03418287, study PRJEB22391) | human gut metagenome | biome: human-gut; feature: organic feature; material: feces | host: Homo sapiens | place: Italy | collected 2013-04
AATCGCAAAAAAACTGTCGTGTCATGAGAGGATAAAAGAGTTGCGGAAATGAGGAGTAATAGAATTTCCTTTGAAAGCTTTAAGGAAAGCTCACCTTATAAAATACTGATATGCGTAAGATAGCTCTTGTTACCATTTACTCAGTGCCTAATTTCGGTTCTGTTCTTCAGGCCTTTGCGACCCAAACATTGCTTGAAAACCTCGGTTTTGAATGCAGAATAATTGACTATGACAGGAATAACCCCTGGTATTTCGCACACGGCAATGGCAGGCCGAAACTGAAAAGCGTTATAGCCCAGGCACTCGGACTTAAGGCGAAGCACCGCAAGGAGAAAAAGTTAGAGCGTTTCCGCCGCACGTTCCTGCATCTCACAAGAAAATATAAGTCACTTGACGAACTCCGCGCCGAGAAATGGGACGGGTATGACGCCTTTGTCGTAGGTAGCGATCAGGTATGGAATCCACGTTTCTCATACGGCGACTCGGTTTACTTGCTGTCTTTTGCCCCTGAGGGAAAGCCTAAAATATCTCTTGCATCAAGTTTTGCGCAGAAAGAGCTTCCTGCAGAATATGTAGAAAAGTTCAGACGCTGCCTGTCCGGCTTCACATCTGTTTCCGTAAGAGAAAATTATGGCAAGGAAATTATTCAGCGACAGTTGCGCTTGCCTGCAGATGTGCAGATTCTGCTTGACCCAACCTTGATGCTTTCGAAAGAAGACTGGCTCAAGGCAATACCGCGTTCAAAGTTCAGGAAAAGCGAGAAATACATACTCTTGTACATGTTGGACTATGCTTTCAGACCGCAGCCTTATATATTTGATGTGGCCGCACATTTTCAGAAAAGTCTTGGTTACAGGATTTATGTTCTTGACGGAGAAATATCCGGCGAATACAGGAAAATATTGGACTGCAAGGATGTTATAGATTCATCCATACCGGAGTTCATTGATTATTTCAGCAATGCCGATCTTGTGCTGACATCTTCATTTCACGGCACCGCTTTCGCCCTTAATTTCGGCAGACCGCTGGTCTCAGTTGTTCCATCAGACGGGGACGACAGGCAGACATCTCTGTTAAACGGACTTGGACTTTCCATGCTCGCGGCAAAAGTCGGCACTGACATTAAGGAAATCTCTTGTGAATACGACTGCGCTGTCGAGCAGCGCAGGCTGCGGGAGCTGAGGACACAGGCCGTTGATTGGGTTAGAAAAATATTTTTAGAATTGTAAAACTGATAAGTATGCCTAAGGTAAGCATAATAGTTCCTGTCTATAACGTCGAAAAATATCTTGACCGTTGTATGCAGTCACTACTAAACCAGACATTGAGCGACATTGAGATAATAATGGTTGACGACGGCTCGCCGGACCGTTGCCCGCAGATGTGCGACGAATATGCGGCTAAAGATCGACGTGTAAGGGTTATCCACAAAGAGAACGGCGGACTGGGCCTTGCCCGCAACACAGGGCTCGATGCAGCAACGGGTGAGTATGTGGCGTTTGTCGATTCAGACGACTTTACTTCTGTGGAGGCGTACGAGAATCTTTTTAAAGCGGCTGAAGAAAACGGTGCAGATATTGTCTATGCGGGTTTTAATATGCAGAACTCTGATGGAACGGAAAGCAAATGTTTCATGCTTGACCATACTTGGGAAGGGAAAGATATAATAGAATTCTTAAAAAGTATGATATTTGACACCAAGCCTGACATTGACACAATATGGATGTCTGTATGGAATGGTCTTTATAGGCGTGACTTGATAGAACGCAACAATATCAGATTCTTTTCTGAACGTGAATACCTGTCGGAAGACATATTGTTTCATACAATGCTTATACCGCTGTGCAGGAAGATTGTTTGTATTCCACAAACGTTTTACCATTATTGTTATAATGGAACTTCGCTTACACATTCTTCATTTAACGTGAATAAAATAGACTGTAATGTCAGGCTTTTTGAAAAACTGTCAGAGATAGCTGAAGATTATAATCTTCCGGAAATTAAAAAGGAAATCTTTTTGTTTTTTGAGAATTACACCCGTGGAATTGTTTTAAGGGGGATAATCATGTCTGACATGAAGTTTGCAGAAAAGCGAAGGCTTTGCAATAAAGTGTACGGATATGATGGATGGGAAAAAGTACACGATTATTTGAAAGACAAACATATTCCTTCTAAAGAGCGTTTAGTTCTTTTTCTTATTACTAACAAGCTGTTTTTGCTTAACGTCTTGCTTTTCAAGATTTACTACGTCATTCTTGGTAAAAGCAAGTATGAAGAATAAATCATAAATCAACAATAACTTATGGCACAGAAACATAACAGCCTGGGGCGCATTGTGCACCGCAGTCTGGAAGAGCTGCGGGCGACGTATGACGTGGCGCAGGCCATATCGTGGCAGGCGGCGTGGGTAACGTTGAGGGCGAAAGTGGACATACAGATAATGAACCGAAATGGGTTCAAGGAGCCGGAGAGCGTAAGAAACCGCCTGCTTGGCAAACACAAAATTATGCTTGACTTCCTTGAGGACAAGTTCAAAGAGTATTGGGACGGTTACCGAAGGCCGACGGATATGCCTGACTGCGACCCGAAGCTGCGCGACAAGATATGGATATGCTGGTGGCAGGGCATTGACAATGCGCCGGAAATAGTCAAGGCGTGCGTGGACTCGATAAGGCGCAATGCAGGCAAGTGCGAAATCATTTTCATCACGGAGGACAACTACAAGGACTATGTTTCTTTTCCGGAAGGGGTAGAAAGAAAACGAAATTCTGGTATCATTTCACGCACAATTTATTCAGACCTATTGCGAATGAATCTTCTCTCAAAATATGGCGGGCTCTGGATTGATTCAACTTTTTTCTGTACCAAACCTTGCTTTGAGGAATATATGCAACTTCCATTATGGTCTATAAAACGTCCAGATTACCTTCACTGTTCAGTTGCTGGAGGTTACTTTGCCAATTACTCATTGGGTTGTAACTATGAAAACAGATGGATATTTAAAGTAATCTTTGACTTTCTATGCAATTATTGGAAAGTGAATGACAAATTGGTTGACTATCTGTTGACAGACTATGTAATTGTCCTTGCTCAACGACACGACAAAGAAATAGCCAACGCATTTGCGAAGATACAGCCAAACAACAAATGGTGCGACGAGCTGTTCAAGGTTCTCGGCCAGCCATACGACGAAAATGTATGGAAAAGAATAAGCGAGGACACGTGCCTGTACAAGCTGACGTGGAAACAGAGTTTTGCAAAGCAGGTTGACGGCAAGGATACTTTTTACGGCAAACTTATCGGAGGCGGCTTAACCGATATGCAGCCGTAGCATTTATCGTGAATTATGAAATGCGACCTTTTGAGCTGTAAAAGGTGGTATATTGCATCCTAATTGATGGCCTTTCATCTTGTAAAAGGCCACGTCTTATAATCCATAAATCCCCGGACTGTTTTTTCTGCTGCCGCCAAAGTCTGGATTTTTTATTTTTTTTCTATAACCATTCATAATGAAAGTCCTTCTCATTGACGTTTACAACTTCAACAAGGGCGGAGCTGAGACAGTGTGCTTCAACACGGGCCGGCTGCTTGAGGAACACGGCCACGAGGTAGTTTACTTCACGCTGAAATGGAATGACAACCGCCCGTCGCCGCAGAGCAAGTATTTCCCCGAGTCGAAGGAAACGAGGCGAGGCCCGTTCAGGCAGGTAAAGAATTTGGTAAACTACTTTTACCATTTTGAGGCTGCCAGGAAAATCGAACAGTTGATACTTGACGAAAAGCCCGACCTTGCACATATCCACTTGATGTGGGGACAGATTACGCCCTCGATATTTCCCGTACTGAAGAAATACCGCATTCCGATACTCTTCACCGTCCACGACTACCGCATTGTCTGCCCGGCCTATACGTTCCGTGACGGCAGCGGACATATCTGTGAGGACTGTCAGGGGCGGCATTTCTACAAATGCTTTACCCATACGTGCTGCAAGGGCAGCAGGGTGATGAGCGCGGTGATGGCAGCCGAGCAGTATTTCCGCAACGCTTTCTTTAATCCCGCAAAGTATATCGACGGCTTCATCTATGTGAGCAACTTTGCGAGAAATATCCAAGAGAAATACATGCCGGCACTGAATGAGAAGCCGAATATCACGCTCTACAACTTCTCAACGTCGATAGTCAGTGAACCGAAAGCCATGCCGACGGACAGATACTTCCTGTTTTTCGGGCGCCTGTCTTACGAAAAAGGCGTGATGACGCTGCTCAAGGCGTACAGGGATTTGCCGCAATGCAGGCTGAAAGTTGTCGGTACAGGGCCGAAGGAGGAAGAACTGAAAGCATTTGCAGTGGAAAATGGAATGAAAAACGTTGAGTTCCTCGGCTACAAGACAGGAAAGGAACTGACCGATTTGGTCAGCGGCGCGTACTTTGTTATAGTGCCGTCGGAATGGTACGAAAACAACCCGATGACAATTATCGAGGCTTATTCTGTCGGCACACCTGTCATCGGGGCGCGCATCGGCGGAATACCTGAGATTGTCGTGGACGGCAGGACCGGCTTCCAGTTTGAGAGCGGCAACGCATCATCCCTGCTCGGCGTGATACGCAAGGCCAGTGACATTGACGGCAAGGCATACACGGCACTGAGCCGTGGAACGATAGACTTTGCCAACAGCAACCTGAGCAAGGAAAGCTACTGGGCCAAGCTGATAGAGTTCTATGGGCGGTTTGTTGCAGGCAGATAGTCTCTTCACACTCTTGTTCGTGGGGAGGAGCCACATGGCGAGAGGCAGGAAATGGTGATGACGCCAGCGTACAGCGACGCTACCTTAAGGCTGTCAGGCTGTTTTTCATTGTTACTTGTTCTTATGACGGAAGTAATTGTTCATTTTTAAACCCAGGAATATTGATGAATACAGTTGTAACCGGCACGCGGGGCATCCCCAATGGCATGGGCGGCGTGGAGGCTCACTGCGAGAGATTGTTCCGGACAAAAGCTAACTGAAAACGGCTTATAAGAAATAATGAAAACATTATGATATTCAATTCTTTTAATTTTTTAGTAATCTTTCCGTTATTGTTCCTCCTGTATTACGCCATACCGGCGAGGCTGCAGCGACTTAGAAACGTTTACCTGCTCGCGGTGAGCTACCTGCTCTACATGAACTTCAAGCCGGCATACGCGGTCATACTGCTGGGCGTGACGGCGGTTACGTATGCGGCGGCGCGGATTGTTGAGAAACGTGAAAATCCTGCGGGGGGTAAAAGAATCTTAACGGCAGGTGTGCTTCTTGCACTGCTGCCGCTGTTGGTGTTCAAATATTACAACTTCATCAACGCCTCGTGCACGGAGCTGCTGTCGGCGGCAGGTCTCAGGTTTGAACTTCCGGGGCTCAACTGGGCGGTGCCTGTGGGCATCTCCTTTTTCACGTTCCAGGCACTGAGCTACCTCTGGGACGTGTATTACGGCAAGATGAAGGCCGAGCGCAACTTCCTGCACTACGCACTATATGTGTCATTCTTTCCGTCGATTGTCTCCGGGCCTATCAACAAGGCGTCGCTCATTCTCCCCCAGATAAAGGCGTTGCGCCCTTATTTTGATTATTCCAAGGCTGTAGCCGGACTGAAGTGCATGCTTTGGGGAATGTTCATGAAAGTCGTAGTTGCCGACAGGGTAGCCCTTTATGTTGACACCGTGCTGCCGCGTTATGAGAACTATTCGGGGCTGAGTTGTTTCGCGGCCTCGCTGCTCTATTCGGTGCAGATATATGCCGACTTCGCCGGCTATTCGCTCATGGCCATCGGTGTGGGCAGGGTGCTGGGATTTGAACTGGCTGAGAACTTCCGGCGTCCGTATCTCTCATACAGCGTCACCGACTTCTGGCGCAGGTGGCACATCTCGCTGTCAACATGGCTGAAAGACTATGTTTACATTCCGCTTGGCGGCAGTCGGTGCTCAAGGCTGCGCAACTACTGGAACATAATAGTGACGTTCCTCGTCAGCGGAATATGGCACGGAGCCAACTGGACATTCATCGTCTGGGGACTGTGGCACGGCGTGTTCCAGGTTGTGGAAAAAGCCTTGAACCAGCAGAAGTGCTGTTATGGTGCGTTCGGCAAGACATTAAAAATTGTCATAACATTCCTTCTGGTCAACTTTGCGTGGATATTTTTCCGTATGCCGACGCTCGGCGATGCCTGCGGCGTGATAGGGCGGATATTCGACTTCAGCGGGTGGGGCGGGCTGTACCTGCCGGAAAAGACCAACACGCTGTTCATTGTGATGGGCGTGGTGATGCTTGCCGTGAAAGACCTTGCCGACGAATACCGTCCCGACGGACTGCGGCTGATGGACAGCCGGCACACAGTGGTACGCTGGGCTGCGTATCTGTCTCTGACAGTACTTATCCTGCTGACCGGCGTGTTCGACGCGGGCCAGTTCATTTATGCAAATTTCTAAGAGATTATGAGAAAGTTTCTGATCAGAATATTCGTTTTTGCCTGCCTGCTCTTTGCCGTTGACACCTTGGCAGGCATCGTGTTCCCCAGACTTGTGGCCGACGCGAAGGGCGGCGACAACTGGCGCAACAACTACATCTGCGACAGCACAAAAGAAGATGTCCTCGTGTTCGGCTCGTCGCGCGCCATACACCATTACAACCCGCAGATTATCGAGGACTCGCTCGGAATGAGCTGCTACAACTGCGGTCAGGACGGCAACGGCATCATTCTGAACTACGGACGCCTCATGATGATAGGACATAGATACGCTCCGAAAGTGATATTACTGGACGTGCTGCCGGGCTTCGACCTCCTGGCAGGCGACGACAACCACAAGTATCTGGGCTGGCTCCGGGCATACTATGACCGCGAGGGCATACCGCAGATATTCGCCTCGGTGGACAAGACCGAGAAGTACAAGATGATGTCGAACCTTTACAGGTATAACTCTCGCTTTGTGCAGATAGTCAGCGACTGCGTGCGCCCGCTCCAGGCGCCGGGCATCAAAGGCTACCGCCCGCTGGAGGGAGAGATGGACAGCATGAAGGTCTCGAAGAAGAAAGCCGCCCGGCAAGAGGTGACTTTCGACAGTCTGAAGCTCGGTTATTGGGGCAGGCTCACGCCCCTTATGGGGAGCAGCCGTATTGTGGTGGTAATATCACCGACTTGGGACGGGATGGACAGAGCCGAATATCTGCCGATTGAGAGGATGTGCAAGGAAAAAGGACTTCCGTTCATCAATTTCGCCGACGATCCGAAATACCTGCACAACTATGCCTATTTCAAGGACGGAGCCCACCTAAATTCACGCGGTGCAGACGAGTTTACGCGCGACCTCGTGGCCGAGCTCAGGCGCATAGACATCGGCAAGAAAGACTGAAAGATTAAACACACAGACAATATGAAGATAGTTGTAACCGGAACCCGTGGCATTCCTAATATCATGGGCGGCGTGGAGACACACTGCGAGGAGCTGTTTCCGAGGATAGCAAAACGTGGATTTGACGTTACCGTGATACGCCGAACTAATTATGTTAAGGATGACTTGACGGAATGGAAAGGTGTTAAGTTGGTGAACATTAACAGTCCGAAGAAAAAATCCTTTGAGGCTATTATTCATACTTTCCGTGCCATCAATGAGGCGAAACGGCTCAGGGCGGACATTCTGCACATCCATGCCATTGGCCCTGCACTGCTTGTGCCGTACGCAAAGATGTTGGGAATGAAGGTTGTTTTTACCCACCACGGTCCTGATTACGACCGCGACAAGTGGGGATTCGCAGCAAAGACGATGCTGAAGCTCGGTGAGCGCATGGGTTGCATGTTCGCAGATGAGGTGATTGTCATCTCAGATGTTATTCGTAACTTGATTAAACGGAAATACAACAGAACGCAGCATGTCCACCTTATTTACAATGGCGTGTCGCAACCCGAGATATGCGACTATCCCGAATACTTCCACGGGCTGGGCATAGAGAAAGGCAAGTACATCCTCGGCATGTGCCGCTTTGTGCCGGAGAAGAACCTGCACCACCTCGTGGAGGCATTTTCGCGAATAGACGCTGCGGACTGCCGGCTTGTGTTGGCGGGCGACACCGACTTCGAGGACGATTATTCACGAAGCCTTAAAGAAACGGCGAGGAAGAACGGCGTCGTCCTTACGGGCTTCATCAAGGGGCGCAAGCTGCACTCCTTGCTTACCAACTGCCGCGCCTACTGCCTGCCGTCAAGCCACGAGGGCCTGCCAATAGCCCTGCTTGAAGCCATGAGCTACGGTGTTAAAGTAATTGTCAGCGACATTCCAGCGAACCTTGAAGTAGGTCTTGACAATGGTGACTACTTCCCAGTTGGAAATGTTGGTGCACTTGCAGGGAAATTAAAAACTGTTATAGAGCAGCCATTGCAGCATATTGATTACGACATGAAGAAATACGATTGGGAGAAGATAGCCGATCAAGTGACAAAGGTATATCTTGGTACTTCAAATCAGTAGAAAAGTATAGGATTAAATCCGTAAGATACGAGTAAACGCTATCGAAAGTCATAATACAATGAGAAAATGCCATTTGAAAGAGAGAAAAAGAAATCGTTATCAAATCTCTGAAACTTTTGCATGGTATGAACTTTACATCTTTAAGAAACATCTTCGCATTGTGCCTATTCTTGTTTGTGGCAAAAGAAATCAAGGCCAAAATCATGTACGGAACAACCGGTTTGCCACACGCACTCACTGTCGAGATGCAACGTGACAGGACATTTATGGTTGGCGGTAACGTGCGCTTCATCTTATACCGTTGTACTACATCAGTAGCAACGAAATAAAATACACGTTCAACTATTACTTGAACATCACTATTTTCCCATGGTTAGAAGTGGGCTATACCTGCACCATCAACTACGCAGAGCGTGGTTCGACCTATTAACATAAAGTGTCTGGGGTAAGTATTCCAATCAAGACCGCGCTTTCTATGGCCGTCTACGGTTGTGGAAAGAAGGATGGTGGAAGTCATGGACACCACAGATAGTATTTGGCACGAACGACCCTAGTACGCATGAAAGCGCCAGTGGAGGCGGCATAGGCAGTCGGGACAGTAACGGGGGAAACTGTTGGTTTACCCGATGGTATCTTGCAGCCACAAAGCATTTCACCTTTGAAAACGTAGGCACCTTAGGTGCACACTTGTCTTTCATTTGGGACAGGGGATTGAGAGTGGAGCATAAGAACAGTCCCGCAGACGGTGTGAATTTCCGATTGAAACTGCCAGACGAAGGATTTTGGCGCAAGGCGGTGAATGGGTTGAATCTGATGGCAGAATATGACTCACGCACCTTCAACGTAGGAGGCACATATTCCATATGGAAAGACCGAATCAACCTCGTAGCAGAACTGAACGATGGAAAATATTTTAGCGGTGGGGTTTATTTCAGGGTGAGCTTGAAGTAAGTACATCCGAATGTTGATATGGACAATATAGCCATCATCCTTATAATTGGATTTATATCAAACTTTCAACCACGAATATTATCCAATGAATAAAGAAAAGAAGCTTGAAATATTCAAGTCTATTCAAAAACTGGGCTCTATCTGGGGGAAGGCGGATAGTGTGGATATGCTTGGAAACATTTGGGATCTTCATCTGCTTACATCAGAAGACCCAAGGTTTACGGATGCATACGGTGATGCTGTTCAACATTTGAGGAATAATGACGATTGGGATGAGGAATACACTTTCTTGACTCGGTTTGGTTTGTTGAATACAAGCGATGATGTGTTTCGCAGGTTTCTTAATGCAGTAGTCTCTAAAGATGTCAGGATATCAAAAGAAGAAATTGAGCGGTATGTTGAAACACTAAATCCACTATTAAAAAATGATGGTATCAAGTACATATTGCAAGGCGAGGAGAACGGCCTTCCTGTCTATGAGATAGAGGAGACAGCAAACAACGTGGATGAAAGGCCCCATGATATTGCCAAAAACCGTATCAAGTTCTATGTAGACCAGGTCCCAATCTCGTTTCCGGCTTTTATGCTTGACAGTGACTTGTGGGATGATTATAGCAGGAAAACACGTTTCAAACTCTATTATAAGCAGAGCGTGAATGCGAAAGGAATAGAGATAGGTCCTGTGAAAATTATGCACGCGAATGAATTTGTGACTAAAGATGCCATTCCACAAGATTTTTTTGAACTATCGGAAGAATTCTGCTCTGTTGGACAAGAAGATGAATACTACAAAAAAATCAAAGAACAGTTTCCCGATAATTACAAGGCCATCTTGTATGCCTTGCGGGATGCCGCTTACTTTTCCGCCATAGCCGACCGGTACCAGCACACCATATCCTTTCAAAAGTCCTTACTGAGATTTTCTGATGCATTGAAAGCATTCAGG
>OQVI01002996.1_pt1 | contig 10358 bp, 7 predicted proteins | sample 1691651 | NCBI WGS metagenome assembly OQVI01 (sample SAMN03418287, study PRJEB22391) | human gut metagenome | biome: human-gut; feature: organic feature; material: feces | host: Homo sapiens | place: Italy | collected 2013-04
GAGCCGTATGCCATGTTTGATCCCTGCGCCAGCCGCTATTACCCGGAATTGCAGGAGAGTGTACGCCATCTGGCGGATGCGGCGGGGATTACGTGGGAAAATCTGCCGTATGACGGGAAAAAGGCGCGCTGCTGCGGATACGGCGGACATATCGGGATTGCTTCTCCGAGCCACACAAGCTATATGACAACTTCCCGTGCAAAAGAGGAGGAACTGCCGTATGTGACCTACTGCGTCAACTGCCGGGAGTCCTTTGCCGGACAGGGCAAGGAGGCGGTTCATATCCTCGATCTGTTGTTTGGGTTAAATGGCGCGGGACGCCCGGCGGCGACGGTGACGGAGCGCTGGCACAACCGCCTGGCGGCGAAACGGGAACTGCTTAAGACGCACTGGAATGAGACGATCGAAGAGGAAACACATATGAAATTAGAAGTTGAGAAGGAGCTGGAACGCAAATTGTCAGCGGGTCAGATTTTGATTGAAGATATGGAGCAGGTCATTGAACACTGTGAGCGGGAAGACCGCGGTATTATCGACCCGGAGACGGGACATCGGATCGGACATCTGAAGATCCAGCATATGACCTACTGGGCAGAGTACGAGGTGCTGCCGGACGGCGGTTATAAGCTCTGGAATGGCTACAGCCACCGCATGAATCTGGAAGGAGAGTGATGAGTATGCCGATGATCGATGGAGGCGGAAGAGATCAGCGGATCAAAGAGGCGTTGGAGAAAAAAGTCATCTGCCGCCGGTGTCAGGTGGAGATGGTGCCGAAATCCACATTTTTTGACTATCTGGGGCACAATTTCCACACCGAGATCCTGTGCTGTCCGAAGTGCGGCGAGGTATATCTGCCGGAAGCGCTGGTAAAAGGGCGTATGGCGGATGTGGAGAGAGAGCTGGAAGATAAGTAGATAGTAGATATAAGTATGATTCATGAGAGATGCTTTTGGATCTGAAAAGGATAGGTGAGACAGGCTGGCTGCGGGGATTTGCCATGTGTGAACATGAGAACACAGCCCATCTGCGGCTGGCTGCATCATGGGAGAACTGTAATGAATTGAGATAAGGGGATGAAAGACGATGGTAATGAACGTACAGGACAGAGGCGTCCTGCCGGAAGAAATGCGCTATACATACAGTGTCTGCCCGGTCTGTTTAAAACGCATTCCGGCAAAGCGGGAAGAGCGGGACGGGCAGATATATCTGGTAAAAACCTGCCCGGATCACGGGACATTTTCCAGTGTAATCTGGAGAAATAAGCGCAAGTTTGCCGACTGGCGCGGGGAACGTCCGGCGGTGGGAGAAAATGAAAATCTAAATTGCCCGGCGGGCTGCGGTCTGTGTGCGGAGCACAGGCGCGCCACCTGCTGTACCCTGCTGGAGATCACAGCGCGGTGCAATATGAACTGTACCTTCTGTTTTGCGGAGCCGGACGGGGCGCAGGATCCGTCCTTAGACACGGTAAAACGCTGGATCGACGATCTGACGGAGCCGGGAAAGACACTTTTGCAGCTTTCCGGCGGGGAACCGACAGTGCGGGACGATCTGCCGGAGATCGTGGCATATGCAAAGCAGGTTGGCTGTAAATATGTGCAGTTAAACAGCAACGGTCTGCGCCTGGCGGAGGACGAGGCGTTTGTAAAGCGTCTGGCGGATGCGGGACTTTCGTTTGTATTTATGCAGTTTGACGGCGTGGACGATGCCGTATATGAAAAACTGCGCCGCCGCCCGATGCTGGAAGTGAAAAAACGGGCGATCGAGCAGTGCGGCCGGTATGGAATCGGCGTGACGCTTGTTCCGGTCATTGTTCCGGGCGTCAATACGGAGCAGATCGGGGACATCATCCGGTTTGCCATTCAGCGGTCGCCGTATGTGCGCGGCGTGCATTTCCAGCCGGTCAGCTATTTTGGACGTATCCCGGAGCTTCCGGCGGATGATGACCGCTATACGCTGGATGAGCTTCTGGAGGCGGTTGTCAGCCAGAGCGGCGGGCTTATCAAAGAGGAACAGATTGCGCCATCCTGCTGCGATCACCCGATGTGTGGGTTCCACGGGGATTTCATCGTAATGCCTGGGGATAAATTGATGCCGCTGACAAATTATAGTGGAAAAACCGAGACAGAACCGGAGGGCGAAGGCTGCTGCTGCGGTCCGGATCCGGCGGAGAAGAACCGTGAATTTGTCGGACGGCGCTGGGAACGGCGCGATCTGGAAGAGACGTGCTGTTGTGGAGAAAGTCAGCCGGAAAAAGAAAGCTGCTGCTGCGATGCCAATGCAGATGCGTATCTGTTGGAGAAAGCACAGCCCGAACCAGGAAGCTGCTGCTGTGGCGGAACTCAGCCCGAACCAGAATCCTGCTGCTGTGAAGAAGAATCAGTTGACATAACAAATATGGAGGACTTCTTAAAGCGTGCAAAAAGCCACGGTTTCACGATCACATCCATGGCGTTTCAGGATGCCGGAAATCTCGATATCGAGCGCCTGCGCCAGTGCAGCCTGCATGTGTATAAAGACGGGAAGAAGATTCCGTTCTGTGCATACTACTTGTCTCCGATGGAAAGAGGCAGATAATAGAAGCGCAGAAAGGAGAGGTGCAAAAAATGGATACAAATGAGTGCAGTCTCTGCCGACCGGGCGGATTTGCGCTGACGAGGCAGATGTTCCAGTTTGCGGGAATTGAGATACCGGAGGCGGGAGCGGCAGAGACGGAGTCTACAGACCCTGCAGTGCCGCTTCGCGTCATCGACATCGGCTGCGGAACCGGCGGCACGATGCGCTGGCTTTCTGAGCATTGCCCAGACTGGCAGATTTCCGGCCTGGATAAGAATCCGGATGTGCATGAACCTGGCTGGATAGAGACTGGATGCGCGGAGAAACTGCCATATCCAGATCAGACGGCAGATATCATTCTGATGGAATGCAGTTGTTCCAAAGCTGTGGATCCGGCGGCGGCGCTCCGGGAGGTGTACCGGGTGTTAAAACCAGAAGGATGGCTTTTGATGAGCGATATGTATGCCCGGAAGAAGGAGCTTTTCTTAGACGGGATGCTGGGACGGCTGGAGTCTGCTAAAACAATCCGTGACCGGCTGGCGGAGGCGGGATTTGTGCTTGCAAAGATGCAGGACGCGTCGGGAACATTGGCGGAGTGGATCGGGCAGCAGATCTTCGATGGAAATCTGGAATTCGTCTGCGCGGCACTGGGGGCGGACCGGAAGATTTTAAAAGAAGCGGCCTGCGGTTATTTTATTGCGGCGGCGCAGCCGTCCGGGTTATGGCGGACACTTTCGTATGTAAAGGAGAAAAGTCCATTTTATCAGAAGAAATTTACATCCGTCTGGGGACAGCTTGGGGAAATGGCAGGTTCCGATGTACGGCTCGCGCCGGATTCGTTTTCATGGGCGGATTTCCGCACACTTCCCCTCACAACCCCGGAGGAACTGAAAGCGGAGCCGGAAACATTTTTATGTGTTCCGGCCAAGGAGATCGCGCGGATCATCACGCTGAAAACCTCCGGCAGTACAGGGGCACCGAAGCGCCTGTTTTTTACCGAAGACGATCTGATGCAGACGGCGGATTTCTTTGAAACAGGGATGCAGTACATGGTAAAGCCGGGCGATCGGGTCACGGTTTATATGGAAGGACCGGGATTTTTTTCGATTGGAGGACTTTTAAAAGAAGGATTGGGGCGCATTCAGGTGGAGACGAAGGTTCATGGACTAATTCGCGATATGGAAGCGGCAGCGCGGGACGGCGAGGGGGCAGACTGCCTGATCGGTGTCCCAAGCCAGATGTATGCGCTGGCGGCCCATGCGCCGGGACTCCGCCCGAAAACAGTGCTTTTAAGTGCTGATTATGTGCCGGTCAGCGTGCAGCGTTTTTTGGAAAAAACATGGAACTGCCGGGTCTTTACACACTGGGGAATGACGGAAACTGGTTACGGCGGCGGCGTACAGTGTGGGGCGCGTGCGGGTTACCATCTGCGGGACCGGGACCTTTTGATTGAGATTCTGGATCCGGAGACGGGACAGCCGGTTCCGGAAGGGCAATACGGCGAGCTGGTTCTGACAACGCTTCGGCGGCGGGGAATGCCGCTTGTGCGCTATCGGACCGGCGATCTGGGGCGGATGATTGCAGAACCGTGTGCCTGCGGATGTTTAAAGCCTAGACTTGATAAGGTTGAGGGACGGCTGGATGACAGCGTCCGGCTGTCCGGCGGCAAAGTACTTTCCATGCACATATTAGATGAGCTTTTATTTGCCCTGGATGAGGTGGAAGATTTTCAGGCATCTTACAATGCGGCGCAGAAGCATCTGACGGTGGCTGTTATGAAGAAAGCAGGTTATGCAGATGCGGTAGGAAGCAGAGTGAAAAATGTCAAAGCAGCATTAACGGAATACTTTGGGAACTGCCTGACCGTCGCAGTGATAGAAAAAGAAATTTCCCCCTACATCGGTTCGGGAAAAAGGCGGCTGATCATCGAGGAAAAATGAAAAATGAGTGGTAAAATTCAATATCATGAAAAACTTGACGATAAGTTTTAATTGCAGTATCATAAAATTAAAAATAATCGAGAAATTTTGAAAAAAATTAGCAAAATTTGACAAGAACAAGGAGAAAAAAATGAACATAGCGATTGCATCAGAGACAGAGGAGATCGACGGACTGGTACCGGCGACTTTTAAGGAGAGTCCGTTTTTGATGATTATTGACGCGGACAAGAACCAGATTTTCCATGTCTATGGAAAACAGGATCCGGACAATCTGGTATTTGCGAAGAAGGTGGTAGAACATGACTGTGAGGCAGTCATCTGCGGACCTATCGAGAAAGAACCGTTTGAGATACTGGTAAAGGCGGGCGTGACCCGTTATCTGGGAAGCGGGCATACGGTTCAGAAGGCATATAGCTATATGAACCGTTATAAACTGGAACTGATCCGCGACTACATCGGCGGACCGGGACCATTTGGACACAGCCATGATTTCAGCTGCGAGTGTGGGGAAGAAGAGGAACATGAGCACTAGGAAAGGATAGAATGCGGACGATTTATTTGATCCGGCATGGGAAGCCGGAATTTCCAGATGAACGGAAATACTGCATCGGGCGGACGGATCTGCCGCTTTCAGAGGAAGGGCGGACACAGATTCAGGCGCTGGGGGAGACATTTGCGGGACGCAGAATTGAAAAGATTTATACCAGCCCGTTAAAGCGCTGCCGGGAGTCAGCTGCGATCCTGCAGGAAGTGATTGACAGAAGTATTCCGATTGAGGTTGTAGATGGTCTGGCGGAGATTGACATGGGGGAATGGGATGGTCATTCCTTCGATGAAATCCGGGAACAGTTTCCAGCGGAGTATGCGGCACGAGGGGCAGATATGTACGATTTCCGACCGCCGCAGGGAGAGAGCTTTGCGGATTGTGCGGGGCGCGCCAGGACAACCTGGAATGAACTCCGGATGAAGAGCCGGGGCGATATTCTGGTAATCGGGCACGCGGGTTGGTTCCGGACACTGATCAGCGGCTGGGAGAAGCGGAAAAAGACAGAACTTCTGCAGATTCCCTTTGGCTACGGACAGGTGTATGAAAGAAAGGATTATGTATTTGACGCCTTGATCTCGGCGGCGGGGCGATCCTCGCGGATGGGGGATTTCAAACCGCTCATGAAGCTCGGCGCCCAGACGGTCCTGGAACGTGAGATACAGACGCTGCGGGCGTGCGGCGTACATGAAATCACGATCATTACCGGACGCCGGGCGGAAGATATACGCGCGGCGGCTGCGGGACCGGGAATCCATTTCATCCACAATCCGGCGTATGCGGAGACGAAAATGTTTGATTCCGTCTGCCTGGGGCTTTCCTATTATGAGGAAAAGCGGAAAACGGCAGGAAAGGAGACGCTGGATGGCATTTTCTTTTTCCCGGTGGATGTGCCGCTGTTTACGCCATTTACGCTGGAATATGAAAAATACCGGTTTGCGGAGGGCGATGGGGATGTCTATCTCCCGGAGTATGAGAAAACACCGGGGCATCCGCTTCTGATTCGTGCAGATGTGATCGAAAAACTGCTGCAGCATGACGGAACGATGGGGCTTAAAGGCGCCTGTGAACAGCCGGAAATCCGCCGGATTCCCCTGGATGTGCCGGATCCGGGCTGTGCGTTCGATGCGGATACACAGGAAGAGTTTCAGAAATTGCGTGATTGGGAGAGAAAACGTCCTGTCCCGGACAAAGAGGAGTGTGAACGTCTGCTTGCATGGTTTCACACGCCGGAGGCGACGGTGCGCCATAGCCGGGCGGTTGCGGAGCTGGCCGTGGAATTGGCAGATAGAGTTCTAAAGCATAGGGCGGAAACGTGTGTGGAGATGACATACAAAAGCCCTCCAATCGATAAACACAAAATCTATGCGGCGGCGCTTCTTCATGACATCGCCAAAGCATACCCCGAACATCCGGAGACAGGGGCGGGATGGCTGCGGCTTCTGGGACATACCGGGATCGCGGATATCGTTGCGGATCATATGGATCTGCCGGAAGAAAAGCTGGGATATCTGAATGAAAGCCTGATCGTGTATCTGGCGGACAAGCAGGTACAGGGAGAACGGCGTGTAACGATCGAAGAACGGTTTGCGGCAAAACGGGAGAAATTTAAGGATAACCCGGAGGCGCTGGCGGGCGTGGAACGGCGGTATCAGCTGGCAAAGCGTGCGGAGGCATTACTATAAAAAGGAAAAGAGGAAAATCATATGAAATTAATGAAAACAACCGAGGCAGTCGGACAGGTACTCTGCCATGACATGACGCAGATTATTCCGGACGTGACGAAGGACGCCGTATTCCGCAAGGGACATATCGTGCGTGAGGAGGACATCCCGGTACTGCTTTCGATTGGAAAAGATCATATTTATGTCTGGGAAAAGGACGATACAAAATATCATGAGGACGAGGCGGCGGACATTCTGCGCGGCATCTGCCAGAATGAGTATATGCGTGCAACCGATCCGAAGGAAGGCAAGATAGAGCTGATTGCGGAGTCGGACGGTCTGTTTCAGGTCGATGAAGAACGCCTCTTAAAGGTCAACAGCCTGCCGGAGATGATGATCGCGACCCGCCGGACGAATTTTCCGGTAAAAAAAGGTGATAAGTTAGCCGGAACCCGTGTGATCCCGCTGGTAATTGAAAAAGAAAAAATGGAAGAGGCTAAGAAGGCAGCGGGTTCAGAGCCGCTGTTAAAGCTGCTTCCGTATAAAAATAAGAAAGCGGGCATTGTGACGACCGGAAATGAAGTGTTCTATGGACGGATTGAGGATAAATTTGGCCCGGTCATCCGGGAAAAGCTTCAGGAATTTGGTGTGGAAGTTCTGGGACAGAAGATTATAGGGGACAATCCGGATAAAATCACGGAGGCAATCCAGGAATGGCTGGATCAGGGCGCCGATTTTGTTGTCTGTACCGGCGGCATGAGCGTCGATCCGGATGATACGACACCGAGCGCGATCAAGCAGACCGGGGCGGAGGTTGTCTCCTACGGCGCACCGGTACTTCCGGGAGCGATGTTCTTGCTGGCATATACGAAGGACGGAAAGCCGATCATGGGACTTCCGGGCTGCGTGATGTATGCGAAGAGGACCATCTTTGATCTGGTGCTGCCGCGTGTGATGGCAGATGTGCCAGTGACAAAAGCGGATCTGGCGAAAATGGGCGCAGGTGGTCTGTGCTTAAATTGTCCAACCTGTATTTTCCCGAACTGCGGTTTTGGTAAATAATCGAGCCAGAGAGCGGCGATGAGGCAGCAACCGCGATGGCACAACTGCGAAATGAGAAATGGATGGCTCATGCAGTATAAAAGAGAGGAAGTGCGTGATATGAATCTGTATGGGGAGATTCTGAAAAAACTGGAAGGGACGCCGTGTCTGGCGCTCGAGAGAAGCTTTGTGGGAGAAGAGGGAAATCTAGCAGATATGCGCTGTGAACTGAGAGAAGGCGCAGAGGCGTCAGAGATTGGAAAAGAAGCCCTGACACAGGGGCAGCCGGTCTGTGGGCGCGCCGGAAGCAGTTGGAATGTGGCGGAACCATTTTTCCCGAAAGAGCGCCTGATTATTCTCGGAGGCGGCCATGTGGCTCTTCCGGTGGCAGAATTTGGCGCGCGCGTCGGATTCCTGGTAACTGTGGTGGACGACCGCCTTTCCTTCGCGAATCCGGGACGTTTCCCGATGGCAGAGAAGGTGATCTGTGATGACTTTGGGCATGCGATCAAAGAACTCAAGATTCAGGAGAGCGACTATATCTGTATCGTTACGCGCGGACACCGCCACGATGCGGACTGCCTGCGGATGATTGGAAAAGGAAAAGAACCGGCGTATCTCGGCATGATTGGTTCGAGACGCCGCGTCGGTATCGTGAAACAGGAGCTTCTGGAAGAAGGTTACGATCCAGAGCGGATGAGCCGTTTAAAGAGCCCGATCGGTTTAAAGATCGGCGGTGTGACACCGGAGGAGATCGCGATCTCGATTTTGGCGGAGATCATACAGGTAAAGCGCATGGATCGGGAAGACAAACGTGTGAAAAACCGTTCCGATCTGGATTTTGATGTGCTGAAACGCCTGGCAGAGGAGCCGGATGAGCCGAAAGCAGTGGTCACGGTGATTGAATCAAAGGGTTCCTCCCCGCGCGGGGCAGGCGCGAAGATGATTGTCTACCGGGACGGACGGATTCTCGGCAGCATCGGCGGCGGCTGCAGCGAGGCGGCCGTGCTGGGCGAGGCACGTTCTCTGATCGGAAGCGGCAGGTACAAAGTAGTTCATGTAGATCTGACCGGCGAGGCGGCGGAAGATGAAGGAATGGTCTGCGGCGGCATTATGGATGTGCTGGTGGAAGACTTTGCCACGGATCGGGAACCGTGTGACCGGTAAGGAAACCGAAGCACCGGCGTATTTGGATAAAAAATTTCAAATAAATGAAAAATAAAAAGATAAAAATAAAATACATGAAAAATTATTGTGATAATTTCATGAAAATAGACGAAAAGGTTTGAAAAGAAAAACTAAAAAATTCATAGTAATAAAGGGCAGATGCAGAAAAACGATGCGTTATTTTTTAACGCACATAATGAACCTGTGCATTCAATAAGAATCATTGTAAAGATTGACAAAAAAAGTGCCACGTGCTACTATTTGATTAGCAAATATCATTATAATTTCCCGAGAATAACGGAAGGGTAAAAACCACATTGCTATGGCGTGAGGAATCGAAACGAGAAGGACGCCGGAAACGTGTGCGTGAAATGAGGGAGGAACCAAGATATGAGAAAAACGTGGGCACTTGTAATGGCAGCAGCGATGGCGGCAGCATCCCTGACCGCATGTTCATCCAGCAAACCGGCTGAGACAGCAGCACCGGAAACGGAGGCAGAGGCAGCTGAGACAGAAGAGACCGAAGCGGAAGCAGAGGCAACCGGCGACCAACAGGAGATTCTGGTAGCGGCAGCAGCCAGCCTTCAGTACGTTATGGAAGACAAGATTCAGCCGGCATTTGAGAAAGAGAATCCGGACATCAAGCTGAGCTTTACCTTTGACAGTTCAGGAAAGCTGCAGACCCAGATCGAAGAGGGCGCGGATGCAGACGTATTCTTCTCTGCAGCGATGAAGCAGATGAACGCGCTGGAGGACGAGGGACTGGTTGATGCAGATTCTGTCGTAGAGCTTCTGGAAAATAAGATCGCCCTGATCGTTCCGAAGGATTCTACACTGGGAATTACCGGTTTTGAGGATATCACAAAGGCAGAGAAGATTGCACTCGGCGATCCGGAGAGTGTTCCGGTTGGACAGTACTCCAAGGAAGCCTTTGAGAACCTGGGTATGTGGGATGATGTAGAGGCTAAGACAAGCTTTGGTACCAATGTAACCGAGGTTTTAAGCTGGGTAGCAGCCGGAAGCGCAGATGCAGGTATCGTATACCTGACCGATGCAACCACCAGCGATCAGTTTGACCAGGTAAAGGTTATCGGATATGCACCGGAAGGAAGCGTATCGAAGGTTATCTATCCGGTTGGTGTTGTAAGTGCAAGCACAAAGAAAGATGCAGCACAGAAGTTTGTAGATTATCTGGGAACTGATGATGCGCTCTCCTTCTTTGCGGAGTATGGCTTCACAGCAAATAAATAAGCCGGGAGCGATGACTGTCTGGGATATGCAGCTGACTGTGTGAACAGAAAGCAGGACAGCGAAGGACAGACAGTGAACCATGTATGGAATAAAATCCGCCGCAGAATGCAGGGTCCGTTGAAAACCAGGTGTTCTGCGGCAGTTTTTATCTCAGTCGAGAAGACTCCCACCTCTTTAGGTGGCGAGTAATAGCAAATT
>OQVI01002999.1_pt1 | contig 10355 bp, 5 predicted proteins | sample 1691651 | NCBI WGS metagenome assembly OQVI01 (sample SAMN03418287, study PRJEB22391) | human gut metagenome | biome: human-gut; feature: organic feature; material: feces | host: Homo sapiens | place: Italy | collected 2013-04
AAACAGAAGCTGTCCTATTTTTATGTGTGTATTCTGTGCCACATAATTCAACGTTTCGATATCAGACACATTATACCCGGTAATGCCTGCGGCTTTTCCAAACACAACTGCGGCTACGGCTGCCACAACCACACCGCTGACCGTTCCCACCACTGCAGATACCGTCTTTTTAGAGACTCCGCCCAAAAGCCACAGGGTCAGCAATGTCGAGAGAATGACAACAACAATGGTAATACCGATCGGTGAAATACCCCGGTACATCAGCGGAAACATCAGATAAACAATACACACACCGGTAAATGCCAGACTTGCAATGGCTTTGACTCCTTTTTTCCCACCTATCATACATATCACCAGACAGAAAAAAAGTACAAACAGATAAATTGCCATAGTACGGTCTTTGCTGTATACCGTAACGACAGCATTATCATCTGTGGAACTGACAATGACAATTACGCGCGAACCAACTTCACAGTTCTCCATGCCAAACAAGGAACCGCTTGGATTGACGGCATCAAACTCTTCCCCTGCATATGCTCCGGATTTGACCTGTACGCGCACCTCCTGTGTCCCGTATCGGTTTCCATCTTCTGCCAGATTATCTTTCGTGATCTTTGTCACGACTGCTTTCTCATAGCTTTGCCCTTCCGTGGAAATCAGGGATACTTTTTCGAACTGGTTTCCTTTGACTAATAACAGTAGGAACCCCACCAGACAAAGGGTTCCCACTAAAACTTTTTTCCAGTTTTTCTTCATTATTATTTAACTGCTTTCTTTACTGCTTTCTTTGTAACAGTAATCGTAATTGTTTTGCCTGCTGCCTGATACTGGCTGGTTGCTGCTGCCTTCACCGTAATTGTAACCTTTCCGGCCTTTTTTACGGTAACTTTTCCGTTCTTATCAATAGTTGCAACCTTTTTGTCGGAAGAGGTATAGGTAAGCGGTGTTTTTGCTTTTGCATTTAAGGAAAAGGCTTTGTCTCCTACGGTTTTTTTGTAAGAGTTCTTCGTCTGAATGGTCTGCTTTACCGCATCTTTTACGATCGTATATGTAGTAGATCCCTGTAACTGTTTTCTGGTCGTTGCATCATAAGTTGTTACAGAAAACTTTTTGTCCGTTACTTTTACGACGGAATAGGTTGGTGTCCAGGTCTGGCTTCTCTCAGAAATGAAGTCCTGTTTGGAAGCAATCAGGTTATAGAATTTTGAACCTGTTGCAGAGTTTGCCTCTAAATATACGGTTCCTTCCGGATTGGTAACGGTTCCGCCAACGGTCTTGTTTACGATTTCATAGCAGTTATTCTGTGCCTGATAATCACTGTCTTTTTCAGCTTCCTCTACAGATTTGTATCCATAAGTGCTGTAAGAAGTATGATCCTTTCCATCCCCCTCAAGCTGGAAGGTTCTGGAATAGGTATGATCATGTCCCTGCATCACCACATCAATCTTATACTTATCCATCAGTGGAGTAAGCTGTGTACGAAGCACCATACCATCGGAATCGGAATGGTCGTAACCACTGCCGTAAATATCCTGATGGAATACCACAATACGCCATTTGGCATCTTTATTCTCATTGATTGCTTTTTTCATGACATTCTCATGCGTTGCACAGTTATAGTTGTTTGTGTCAAGAACAATGAACAGGACATTTCCATAACGATAATAGTAATCGGTTCCTGCCTTTGTCTTTCCCTGTACATAATTGGTATCGGTATCGGAAAAAGCATTTGGATTATTAAAATGCAGGCTGTACTGATTCGAAACACTGTCGTGGTTACCAATGGTCGTTGCTACCGGAAGGGAAGTCAGTGCCTCTGCCCCAAGATATCCTGCATATTCCCGCTCGTTGCTTCCGTAGTTCACCTGATCTCCTGCGGACACAAGAAAACTTACATCGGAATGATCCTCGAGTGCTTCATTTAATACGTTGTTCCAGTTATAGCTGTCATTTCTTGCTGCAAGATTTTTTTCCGGTGCAGAAGTTACAACATTTCCTGCATTTTCCATCTTTTCACTCTCACTGCTGGTCTGACCTTTCGAAGCACCGATCTGCGGATCCCCGACATACAGGAAAGAAAATTCATCAAACGCCTGTGTGGTATAGTTTTGTGTATCCTGCCACTTTCCATCCTGAAATACCTGATAATAATAGCTGGTATTTTCTTTGAGCCCGCTTACGGTTACTTTATTGGAAAAATATTTTGTGGTATCTATGGTCACAGCTTCGGTCTGCGCTCCGGTGAACTCTGTCGCACCATCCATATTCTGTCTGGTAGAGATTCTCACCTTTGGAGTCTCAGCCGTTTTGCTGTACCATGCATAATTTAATTTTGTCTCGTCCGCACCCGGAGTCAGCGATACATGTTCATACTCACTGCTATAAGCAGCCCAGTTCTTTTTCCAGTTGCTCCAGTCTGTAGATTCCAGGGAAGCATCATTCCAGTGTTCCGTTGCTGCTGCAATCTTTGTCGGGATACCAGTGGCAAACATTCCTGCCAATACAGCGGTGGAGAGAACTCCTGCTGTAAGTTTCATCACATTTTTTCTCATAATTTTTTTGTTCTCCTTGTGAAATCTGTAAGATTTATTACAGGATTTATAATAAACGGGTTATGTAAGATGTACTATCCGTTTTCTGTAATCCTTTTGTAAAAACAAAAAGAGTGGATGCTTTGGGACATCCACTCCACATGCCGGCTATGCCATGCCGTTTACGGTTTTATATTTATAGAGCATCTCCGCGTGGTTTTGTTCTTCCACCTGGATATCTGCCAGAAGTTTGCGCACATCGGAATCCCCGAATGCAAACACATCGGTATTATACGTTCCGGACACCATTTTTTCAGAACCAATGCTGTCTGTGGCAAGGAAATTATCGTTTTTCTTATCTTCCGGATTGGTCATGGAATCATATGTTGCCTTTGGCTCATACATCTTTCCATCCCTGTCATTGACGTTGCAGGACGGGACACTGCCTTTCATGACCTGTTCCAGAGACTCCACATGCTTTTGCTCTTTCTTTTCAAGATCAGCGAATAAATCCCGAAGCACCGGGTCCTTTGCTTCCTGTCCGTAACGTTTGTACTTCTCCACGCAGGAAAGTTCCTGTGTGTGCAGATCCTCAATTGTAGCCATCTCTTTTTCTGTTAAAACCATGGTTTAACCCTCTTTCTTTCCATAAGATAATCTTGTTGATTGCAGAACATGAACACTCCGCAACCTTCTCCTCTAGTATCTGTAAAAAAATGCAACACATACCTGGTAAAATTTCGTCAAAAAGGGTTGAAACTTCTCACAACAGATTGTATAATTTCGTTTGTATTTTATACAATGTTTACAAAAAGGTGGATTATTTTATGGAAGAACGAGAAAAATTAAAATCCCGTCTGGGATTCATTCTCCTGTCAGCCGGATGTGCGATCGGAATCGGAAACGTATGGAAATTTCCATACACTGCCGGACAGGGCGGAGGCGGTGCCTTTGTGCTGTTTTATCTGTTGTTTCTGATTATTCTCGGACTCCCGATCATGACGATGGAATTTGCGGTTGGGCGTGCCAGCCAGAAAAGTCCGGTCAAAGCCTACCAGGCACTGGAAAAACCCGGACAGAAATGGCATATCCACGGGATTATCACATTGATCGGCTGCTATCTTCTTATGATGTTTTATACAACGGTCACCGGCTGGATGCTTCATTATTTTTATATGACGGTCACCGGACAGTTTCAGGGACTGGATGCCGACGGTGTATCCGGACAGTTTACCACAATGCTGAGCAAACCTCTGACCATGGGCTTCTGGATGGTGGTAGTTGTTTGCGCCGGCGTATTTGTCTGCTCCCGTGGACTGCAGAACGGTCTGGAAAAAGTAACAAAGGTCATGATGACTTCTTTGCTTATCATCATGATCATTCTGGCGGTCAACAGCTTTTTTATGGATGGTGCAAAAGAAGGCCTTGCCTTTTATCTGATCCCGGACTTTGAACGGATGAAACAGATCGGTATTGCAAAAACCATTACGGGTGCCATGAACCAGGCATTTTTCACGTTAAGCCTTGGAATCGGCGCGATGGCAATTTTGGGAAGTTATATCGGAAAGGAACGCTCTCTGCTTGGTGAATCGGTAAATATTGCCATTCTGGATACGTTTGTTGCTATCACCTCCGGACTTATCATTTTTCCGGCATGCTTTACGTTCCATGTTGACCAGACTTCCGGACCAAGCCTGATTTTTATCACCCTGCCGAATATTTTTAACCATATTCCGCTTGGCAGACTTTGGGGAAGCCTGTTCTTTTTGTTTATGTTTTTTGCAGCGTTTTCCACAATCCTGGCAGTATTTGAGAACATCATCTCCTGCGGTATGGAACTGACCGGATGCAGCCGCCAGAAATCCTGTGCCGTTAATCTGGTACTGATCATTGTACTCTCCCTGCCATGTGTACTCGGATACAATGTATGGAACTGGAAAGGTTTTTCAATCTTTGGCGGGTCTGTGCTTGACCTGGAAGATTTTCTGGTAAGCAACCTGTTCCTGCCTCTCGGTTCCCTGGTATATCTGCTGTTTTGCACAAGCCGCTACGGCTGGGGCTGGAAAAACTACACAACCGAAGCCAATACCGGAAAAGGATTAAAAATTAAAAACTGGATGCGCGGCTACATTACCTATATTCTGCCGCTGATTGTGCTTTTTATCTTTGGATTTGGCATTTATGATAAATTTTTTACAAACTAAGGAGGATTTCTTATGTATCACGCAAATGAATCACGTTACGAAACCATGAAATACCACCGCTGCGGCGACAGCGGACTGATGCTGCCGGAAGTATCTTTGGGCTTCTGGCACAATTTCGGAGATACCGGTGTGTATGAAAATATGAGACAGATGTGCTTTACGGCATTTGACCACGGGATTACACATTTTGATCTGGCAAACAACTATGGACCGCAGCCGGGCAGTGCGGAGGAAAATCTCGGGAAGATCCTTCGGGAAGAGCTTTCTTCCTACCGCGATGAACTGATCATCAGTTCCAAAGCCGGTTTTGACATGTGGCCGGGACCTTATGGAAACTGGGGCAGCCGCAAGTACCTGATTGCCAGCCTTGACCAGAGCTTAAAACGGCTCGGTCTGGACTATGTGGATATTTTCTATCACCACCGCATGGATCCGGATACGCCGCTGGAAGAAACCATGGGTGCACTCGACCAGATCGTGCGAAGCGGAAAAGCACTGTATGTCGGTCTGTCCAACTACGACGGGGAAACGATGAAACGCGCGGCTGCCATCTTAGAAGATCTGCACTGCCCATTTATTATCAACCAGAATTCCTACAATATCTTTAACCGTACCATTGAAGAAAACGGTTTAAAACAGGCCGCAGCAGATGGGAAGAAAGGAATTATTTCTTTCAGCCCGCTCGCGCAGGGTATGCTGACCGACCGCTATCTAAACGGTATTCCAAAAGACAGCCGTGTCAACACGGACGGACGTTTCCTGCATGCGGATCAGTTTGATGAAAAGCGGATGGCAAGTATCCGGAGCCTGAATGAGATTGCGGCTGCCCGTGGTGAAAGCCTCGCACAGATGGCACTCAAATGGGTCATCCGTGACGGTGTGGTTACTTCCGTTCTGATCGGAGCTTCCCGCCCAGCACAGATTCTTGAAGATCTGAAAGTGTTAAACTCTGCTCCGTTTACGGAGGAGGAACTGAAAAAAATTGATCAGTGTGCACTTTCTCTCTAGGTAAAACAAAAACCCCGGATATTTATTTCCGGGGTTTTGTCTTTTCCTGCATCTGCTACTTGACTTTGACTTTTAATTTTAAAACTTTGGTCTTCCCATTGTTTAAGGTTACTGTCACGCGAATGGACGCAGTTCCTTTTTTGTTCGATTTTATGGTACCCTTCTTGTTTACAGATGCAATTTTTTTGTTATTGCTCTGATAAGAAATGCTTTTTACATTGTCCATATTTAAGGTGGCTGCCAGAGAAACCTTCTTTTGTTTTCCCTTCTTCACCTGAACGGTTTTATTCTTCAATGTAACCGTTTTTAATATTTTCGTTGTGACCTGATCCATATCTTTCTGATCCATAAGGACGTAATTCTTATTGGAATCTGCTGAAAAATTCACATTTCCGGCTTTTGTAACCGTATAACTCTTGTCGTTTACAAGGACATAGGCACCTGTCTTTTGATCTTTTGCGCACACATACAGCTTGTTTCCGGTCTGTATGTCTGCTGTATTTACGGTCAGTGTATAGCTTACGTTGCCAGCCGGATCGGTGACCCGGATCGTCACATCTGTGTGTTTTCCATTATTTTCTTCCATGGTTTGTTTTATCAGATCAGCGGTCACCGTTGTTTTGATGGCTTTATTTTTCTGGGTTCCGGTAACGGTCACGGTTGGTGTATTTTGTCCGGCCGCGTTTCCATCGGACGGTGTTTGTGTACCAGCTGTATTTCCGTTAGACGGTGTTCCCCCTCCGGTTGTGTCACCACCCGAAGTATTTCCGCCACCGGAACTTCCTCCGGAAGATGAACCACCTCCGGTCGTTCCACTTCCTCCGGAAGATGAGCCGCCTCCGGTTGTTCCACTTCCTCCGGTGGAACTGTCCTCTTTGATTGTAACGGTCACGGCTTCACTTGTCACTGTTTCGTAATAAGTCTGTCCATCCTTATCATCCGGCTCATATACTGCCTTAAACTGATAAGAACCGCCACGTTTTAAGCCTGATACAACCGTATCGGCTTCCCCATATACGAGTTTTTCCTGTGCCTTTATTATGGTTCCGTCCTGATAAAAAGAAATCGAACCAAGCGGAATACTGCCATTTCGGACTCCATCTACCTTTGCATACAGATGTACGGAATTACCGTTTTCTGTCTCTGCCGTAAGGCGAATCGATGGTTTCGCCGCTGTAATGGTAAAGGTTCCGACTTTTTCCGCTATCACATCGTACTGGTTTCCAGTTACTTTAAACCACACCTCATAGCTGCCCGGCTGCACCGGAACAACATTTTTCCCATCCTGCCGATAGAAAACTTCAGGCTTTACCTGCGAATCTACCGTCTTTCCGTTGTCCTTTCGGACTACATTTACCGTGGAAACAAAGCAGCTCTGTTTCAGCCCTGTGTATGCAGCTGTCTGCTGGATGGTATCATACTGCATCTTTACGGCAATTGGATTTACCGTCACGGTTTCGTTTGCCTGGGAAGGAAGTGCCCTGTAGTTTCCATTGGCTGCTCCTGCATAAGAAACTGTAATTGCATTTTCTCCCATATGAAATCCGTTAGTCTCTGAAACCGGAATCTTTATGGCTGCCTCTCCGTTTTGAAGCGTGATGCCGGATACTTCATAAGGGGTCTGGTTAATGTATACCGAAAAACCAGCAGACGGCACGTTCTGTCCCTGTAAGCTGCTATCTGTATAGACCGTCTGCACGGTAAGATTCAGTTCATCCTGCATGGACACGGCCGATGGTAATCCATTTATCGTAGTGGTTGTTTCCTTTGAAGTAACCGTCGAACCGGATGTATCCGGATCTTTGTTTACAATCAGAACTACCTTCTGCTCAATTTGTTCATCTGCTGAAAATGGACGGATTGTGATATAGTAGGTTCCTTCTTTTACCGTAGAACTCTCAGCCGTGCGATAGCACATGGGTGTGATCGTATCATCTGTAATTTCCTCATATGATACCCCCGTCATAAACATTAAATTTAACTCTGGAATACAAATAAAACTATTCTCGTCCTCTGTAACTGTTTTTGAAAAATAAGCAGTTCCATTAAATGTTACTTCATATTCCATCGGAACAACCCCTAGATCCCGATCATACTCATCCGTTTGCTCCAGCCAGGCTACCTCTGCCAGATATGGTTTTGGATCCTTATTTTTATACTCACCGACTTTTGAAATCTCCGAAACCGTTGTGGTAATTACCGGATTTTTTATGGTCATATTTTTTACCGCAACCGGTTCATCCCCTGACAACTCACTGGTTTTCCAGATTTCTCCATTTCCAGACGATGTCCGTTCCAGTGTCATTCCCGCCTGTCCGTCTGTCGGTGTAAAAGAAACCGCCGTATCCGCAGCCCTTCCAAGTTCCAGATAGGTGTGACCATACTCCGCAATTCCGGATTTTCCATTTCTTCCATTCAGGGTTTCAAATGTAAGTGCACCCGTAATGGTATCTGTAACTTTCAGCTTCTGTTCTTTTCCTAAGATCAGTCGGTTTCCTGCTGAATCCGCACTCACAATCGAATGTACCTGTGGAGTTTCCATCTGGGAAAGATCAATCGCACTTGCCCCTTCCAGCCTGACCGTACAGCTGTCCAACGCTGCCGGTGCAAATGTTCCACCGCCCTTTACTGTGAGTTTTCCTACTTTGCTTATACCTGGAATTCCGGTATAGGACTGGTCGGTATCTATGGTCAGAAATGTCTTCCCTGCGTGATTTTCAGATACTCCGTACACCTGTTTCGTATCGGAACCGGTAAGTGAAATTTCCACATCGCCGGAAACCGTATATTGTCCATCCGCTGCCGGTGGATCCGGCTCCTGCGTGGAAAACCAGTCATCCTGATTTACATATGGTTCAATGGCACCGGATGCATAGATTTCCCCATTTTGCGTACCGGAAACGTGCGCAAGCACGATCTGTGTCTTACCGTCATATGTTCCGTTCATGGAACCGGCATAAATATTCCCCAGATTGGTACCACCACCCGTAATCAGAATCTGTGCCTCTGATCCCGGATGATTCCCCATATTCTTTCCATTCTCATAAAGGGATCCGCCAAAGATATCTACATAGCGGAATCCGCTGTCGCACGTAACATTCTCAAGAACAAGTTTATGCCCATTTGCAAAAATTGCATCGTGCAGACGATTGGAAAACCGCAGCGTAATGTTTTTAAATGTCACATCCGTATTCAGGATAAATCCCCCCTTACGGTTGGAAAAAGTATTTCCATTTCCGTTGACGGTCACGCTTTTATCAAAAATAAACGGTTCCGCAGCCTCGGCATTTAAAAAAGCACCACTTCCCAAAATTGAGATTTCATCCCCATTGCCGGCAGCCGCATAGGCATCCTCAAATAAATTGTAGGGATTTCCATAGCTTCCATCTCCGGAATGGGTAGAATTTCCATCTTTAAATTCCGTATAGATCGTTCTTGCCGCTGTCTGCACAGCCTCCTGCGCCTTTACCGGCACGACAGGCTGCACGGTAATACACATGGTGAGCACGATAAAAAATGCCCATAGACGTTTTGCTACATTGTCTGGTTTCATTTGCTTGTTCTTTTTCATCCATTTCTCCTGATAATCAGAACAGGGGGATGAGTCAAAAACTCATTCCCCTGTCACTTCATTGATAGTCTCTGCCATCATCCTAACATGGTTTCCTGTCAGCGTCAACAAATTTATGACCTGTTTTTATACCTATATCATCTGCTGATTTTATATTTTATTATTTCTATCTGTTCTATCTGTGTGATATCAATCTTCTGATTGAAAATATAACGAGCCCCACAATATTTCATTTCACTTGCAGATGCATAGCCATCTCCAAGCTCTTCAAGATCTGTACCATCCATGAAAGGATGTTTCTTTTTTTCAGTTCCTTTTCTGTCATCGGTAAGAGGTAACTCTCCTATGGAATATTGCTTTCCGTCTTTTGTTGTTGCAACTACATGATAAAAACACCCTTTTTCTCTCCAGTCATTGACGGGACAAATACTAACCGTATAAGGTGTAATTTCAACAGGGATTGTTTTTTTTGTTTTCTTAACATCCGCTTTTAACATCTTCTCCTTCATTGGAACAACTTTTCCCTTAACCAAAACATTTTTTAATGGCGTATTTGAATTATCCGGTGATTGAAATCCCTTATATACTTTCGGATTTTTCCACGCAGTATCATCGGAATAAAAGCCGCATACATTGATCTGAATACCATCACCTGTATCTATTACATCCACCTTACTGGTAGTATCTAACCCACCTAACCAATAATTTGTTCCTTCCAAATATTTTACGTTCGGAAGGAACACCTTTGCACGCATAACCTTCGTATTTGAAGCAACCTGAATTGATGATATGATTATCTTTTGTTCTTTTCTGCCATCATCGTCTCTACTGTTTGATTTTGCATCAGAATTTTTTCCACACGCACACAGACAATATAGCATTGTAAAAATTAATAAGTACAGACTGATTTTCTTCATTCATAATCCTCCAATTTCTTTTTCTTTAAAACACTAAGGATTAATATGCTTCCTATCACTATAATTCCAATGCCAGCCACATATTTCATCGAACTTCTGCTCTGTACTCCAGCTCCTGTACTTA
>OQVI01003002.1_pt1 | contig 10348 bp, 7 predicted proteins | sample 1691651 | NCBI WGS metagenome assembly OQVI01 (sample SAMN03418287, study PRJEB22391) | human gut metagenome | biome: human-gut; feature: organic feature; material: feces | host: Homo sapiens | place: Italy | collected 2013-04
ACCCTTAACTCTTCCCCCTTCCTTCTCCTATATGTAAGCCCAAGCGCCTGCCGACGCCCAAAGGCATGGCAGGCGCGGTATATACACGGCAAAAGAACTATTCATTACCTCAACCAAACATTCGACAACTATGTCCATACGCAGAATGGAAGGACGCGACATCAACGAAAGGCATCGCACGTCCACCACCCTTGAACTACTCTTCGACCTCATCATCGTGGTGGCCGTGGCACAGGCCGCCGACGGGCTTCACCACATGCTTGCCGAAGGCATGTATGCCACAGGGGCGGTGTGCTACATGATGGCCTTCTGGTGTGTGTTCATCGGATGGATGAACTTCAGCTGGTTTGCCTCGGCCTACGACACCGACGACGTGCCCTACCGCATCACCACCGCCGTACAGATGCTTGGCGCCATGATCCTGGCTGCCGGCATAGGCGACATATTCCTCCATACCCCCGACCTCACCACGGCTTTCATCGGCTTCGTCATAATGAGGCTCGCCATGGTGACGCAATGGCTGCGCGCCGCCCGGCAACACGAGGCCGGCCGGGCCACTTGCCTAAGGTATGCCGTGGGCACCGCCCTGGCACAGGCGCTTTGGCCTGCCACTCTGTTTTCAGGGGGCGCGGCGCAGACGGCGGTGTTCGCCGTGGCCGCCATGGTGGAGCTGGCCGTGCCGTACATCGCCGAGCGCAAGGGTGGCACGCCGTGGCACCCGCACCACATAGCAGAGCGCTACGGCCTGCTGGTAATCATAGTGCTCGGCGAGTGCGTGGCCGGCATCATCAGCATGGCCGCGAAGACCGTACACGAAGACATGAGCCAATGGGCGGAGTCGGCCCTGCCGGTCATAGTGAGCTCGCTCGCCACGGTGTTCGCCATGTGGTGGACTTACTTCAAGCTGCCCACGGGCTCGCTGCTCGCCGGCAGGCGCGGCGTGGCCTTCCCGTTTGCCTACATACATTATTTCATATTCGCATCCCTGGCCTCGCTCGGCGCGGGGCTGGGACTGCAGGCCGACAGCCTGGCCGAGCCCGAAAACGGGCAACTGGTGCGTACGGCGGTAATAACCACAGCCAACGCCTGCGGTACGTTCCTCGTGCTCGTCAGCATTCTCAACATCGCGCTCTTCCGGCAATGCCGCAACGGGGCGGCGCTGCTGGCAATAGCCATACTGACGCCTGCCGTGCCCATGGCGATGCTGCTCGGCGGCATATCGCTGAAATGGGTGGTCATGGCCGCCGCGCCGGCCCCAGCCCTTTATGTGCGCACGCTGGACGAGGGCAAATGCTGACTTGCCGCAGACTTTGCAAAAGGCGTAGCAGACTACGCCGAGACAAAGCGGACGCAAGAGGATGAAGGCACATGGCAGGCAATGAAACACGACAATGCCAAACAATGCCTCATTATTTTTAAGCCATGCGTTGGGATTGTCACAAATAATCAGTAATTTTGCCACTGGCACAATGCAATGGCAAGCACAGCGGGCAAAGCATTGGCCGCAGCCCATACAAAAGGGAAAATGAAGCGGAAGCACATCCCCCGCCCTGACTTTACGCCACGCGGCGAAGCCCAGGCCGCAGGCCAACGCCTTGGGCGGCCGCCCGCAGCAGGCGCCAACCCCGACGCCACCGACGGAAGGCATGGCGGAGCCATTGGCTTGCTGCACCAACGGTTTCAATACGTAAAGAAGTATGTTTGCAAGGACATCAATCATATTTTGCATCATCGTCATGCAGGCATGCCTGTCGGTTGCGCGCGACCGGATGCACGCCAGGCGCATCACCAGCGCCGACGGCTTGACCCACAGCCACGTGAACAGCATCTGCGAGACGCCCGACGGGCAGGTGTGGATAGGCACCTGGAACGGGCTGATGCGCTGTGGCAACGGCAAGACGGAGGGCATACGCTCAGACCGCAACGGACTGCGCATAGGCAGGGTAAAAGACCTCAGGCCCACCCCCGACGGCAACGTGACCTACGTCAACGAGGACGGCAAGCGAATGACGCTCGACACCAAGAGCCTCACGGTGTCTGAATGCCGCTCTGCGCCCGACAGGCCTGCCGCCAGGGAAGAGACCTGCCGCTATACTGTCGACGACGACGGGCTTGCCATCGAACGCCGCGGCGCCTGCTACCGCATTCCCTTCGGCAAGACGTCGAACGAGGGCCATCGCCTCAGGGTGCATTACGAAGACTCGCGCGGTGGCGTCTGGCTCAACTTCAACAATGCCGTATACCACCTCACGTTCACGCCATCGCCGTTCTGCTATGCGGGCTTCTGGGACGGCAAGGCCGCCATGCCGTTCCGGGCCACGGTGCGCGCCATTGCCACCGACAGCCGGGGACGGCTGGTGGCGGGCGGCAAGGACAGCATGCTCTACGGGCTCACCGAGGCGCCGCTCAGGCTCAACGACGACGTGTATGGCATAGCGGCCGACCCGCGGGGAGGCCTGTGGGCCGGCCTGCGCGCGTCGGGACTGTGCCACGTGGCGCCCGACGGCCGCGTAACCTACCACACGGAGACAGGCATGGCCCCGCTGAGCCAGGTCTTCACACTGCTGCGGGTAGGCACCACGCTCTACGTGGGCACACGCGACAACGGGCTCTGGGCCCTGGACATTGCCGACAGGCAGAGGCCCCGGGTGAAGGCCCACGCGGCCGACAGCGCCATGGTTCACTCGCTCAGCCAGCTGCGCAACGGCAACATAGCCGTCTGCACGTCGCGCGGCTTCTGGATATGCACGCCCGGGCTGGGCGTTGTCAGCCGGCCGAGCGAGAGGCACAACGTGATCTGCGCCGCCGAGCTGCCCGACGGCACCATTCTCCTGTCGACAAACGGGCACGGGATGATGCGCCAAAGCCACGGCAAGAGCCTCGGGCTGCCAAAGGCCTTGCGCGCCATCGACAGCTATGCGCTGAACATGGCATGGGGCCCCGACAGCTCACTGTGGATGGTCACCGACGACAAGCTGATGCGCTACTCCTTCGGCGAAGACAGGCTCGATGTGTTTGGCGCGGCCGACTTCGGCGAGAATCTGACCTTCAGCGAGTCGCAATGCTGCATCTTCCAAGACAGCCTGCTGTATGTGGGCGCCATCCCCGGCATGATGGAGGTAGACGTCAAAGCCATCGACCGGTATGTCGAGGCAAGGGATGATGGCGGGGGCACCAAGCCATGGCATGGCGCCATAGCCGTGGCAGCGGCCGTGGCCACCGCCCTTGGCGCAGCCCTGGCCTGCAAGAGGCGCAAGAAGGCCAAGGCCGCCCCGCAGCGGTATGGCGTGGCCCCGGGCAAGCCCGAGGTCGTGGGTGCAGACACGGCGTTCGTGGCCCGGTTGAACAGCGTGCTCAACTCTGTCATCGCCGACGCCGATGCCGACATCGACAGCATAGCCTCGAGTATGAACATGACGCGCAACATGCTGTTCCAGCGCTGCAGCGAGACACTGGGCGCCACGCCTGCCGCCCTGCTGCAACGTATGAGGATGGAGCGCGCCTGCCAACTCTTTGACGCCGGCGAGAGAAGGGTCAAGGAGGTTGCGTGGCAAACGGGGTTCAACGACCCCAAATATTTTGCGAAGGTGTTCAAGAAGACTAAGGGCATGACACCTACGCAATATGTGGAAAATCAGCGCGAAAAGGGTGGAAAGTAATCATTTTCCACCTTTTCTGTTGCTATTTTCCACCTCTATGTGCCGGGGTTTGCCTAACATTGCACAAAAACCAAATCAAAATCAACTGCAATGGAAGCAAACTGCATCAGAAAGGTGGCCGTGGTGCTGGCCGTACTTTCTTCTTTCTTCAACATCAATTCATCGGCACAGGTGCCCGCATTCCCGGGAGCCGACGGCTACGGACGCTACACGCAGGGCGGCCGCGGCGGCACGGTATACTACGTGACCACCCTCGACGACTCCGACGAGCAGGGCACCCTGCGCTATGGAGTGACCAGGCGCAGCAAGGCCGTGATAATGTTCAAGGTGTCGGGCACCATTCACCTCAACTCACCGCTCAACATCTCGGCGAGCAACATAACCATAGCAGGGCAGTCGGCCCCCGGCGACGGCATCTGCATAGCCGACTACCCCGTCAGCGTCTCAGGCAGCCAGGTGATAATACGGTACATGCGCTTCCGCATGGGCGACCGCAAGCTCAGCCCCGACGAGGCCGACGGCGCCGATGCCCTCGGCGGGCGTTTCTCGACCGACGTCATCATAGACCATTGCTCCATAAGCTGGTCAACCGACGAGTGCTGCTCGTTCTACGCCAACACCAACTTCACCATGCAGTGGTGCCTCGTCACCGAGAGCCTGCGCGAGAGTCTGCACTCCAAGGGCACCCACGGCTATGGAGCCATTTGGGGCGGACTGGGCGCATCGTTCTACCACAACATGCTGGCGCACCACGGCTCGCGCACGCCACGCTTTGGCACCGGCGACCACAACGACCGGCCCGACCTGCACATGGTTGACATGCGCAACTGCGTGAACTACAACTATGCGGGCAACGGGTGCTACGGCGCCGAAGGCATGCACATAAACCTCGTGAACAACTATTACAAGTGGGGGCCGGCCACCGAGACGGCATCGTGCCGCAACAAGCTCATCTCACCGGGATATGCCACCCACAGCAATGGCGTGACGGCCATCTGGGGCAAATACTACCTTGACGGCAATGTGGTGACTGGCAACGGCAACGTGACGGCCGACAACTGGCTTGGCGTTTCCTTCAAAGGCAACAGCAGCATGGAAAACGGCATGGTGACGGCCGCCGACCTGAAGAGCGACACCGCCATGGGGCAGATACCCGAGTTCCACCAGCACACGGCCGACATGGCCTACGACAAGGTGCTGCGGTATGTGGGGTGCAGCAAGAGCCGCGACTCGTACGACGCACGCATCATCGAGGAGGCTGCCACGGGCACGGCCCTCTTCAGGGGCTCGAAGGGAGGGCTGCCCGGACTGATAGACACGGTGGAAGACCTTAGGCCCGACGATGCCTCCGACGACTGGAATCCATGGCCCGAGCTGGCACAGGCCGAGGCGCCGCAAGACACCGATGGCGACGGAATGCCTGACGCGTGGGAGCAGGAGCACGGACTCGACCCCGACAACGCCGACGACGGCAACCGCCGCGGCAACGACGGCTACACCATGCTTGACGTATATCTGGCCAGCCTCGTGGCCGACATCACCGAGGGCCAATACGAGGGCTCCGAGCTGATGGGCGTGCCGGGCGAGCCATACACCACATACGACTACGCCACCACCGACTCCGTGACATGGCCCATGGGCAGCAACAGCGACGCGCAGGCAGCCAGCATATCGGGCAACGGCAACGTGGCAGAGGCCACCTACACCAAGGGCGAAGGCTTGGAATACAGCAGCAAGACAACTACATACAACAACATCACGTTCACCACATTCACACCCGCAGAAGAGAGCAAGACGCCCAGCGACGCGGCGTATGTAGACTATGTGGTGAGGCCACGCTACGGGGCAAGCATAGTGCCGTCAAGCATCACGTTCGACGCCATACGCATTGGCACCGGTGGCACGGCCATCGACATTGCATGGATTGACGGGAACGGCACCGAGACAACGCTTGCCGAAGGCATCAAGCCTGTGCGCAACGACAACTCGGAGGAATACAAGAAGCACACGATAGAACTGTCGGAAGTGAAACGCGAGCACACCGCCGGAGTGTCTACTCTGCGCTTCTACCTGTACAACTACGCCCCGGGCAAGGGCATAGGGCTTGCCAACGTGGCCTTAGGGCTTAATGCCGAGGGCGGCACCAACGCCATAATGCCGCCGGCACTCTCACAGCCAAACAGCGCCACGGAGCCTCAACACTACGACCTGGCGGGCCGGCGAGTGTCGCCCGACGCCAAGGGCATTGTAATTGTAAACGGCAAAAAGGTAATCAGATGAGAAAGACACTGGCTTTGGCAATCGTGCTGCTACAGGCAGCGCTATTGGCCGCAGGCAACAGCGTGACGGGCCTCGGCAAGGCTTTCTACGACTTCGACGAACTGAAGGTGAACGGCACAACTGGCACGCCGCTGGGCGGCTTCGGGGCCGGAGGCATAAAGTACAACGCCAACGACGGCACGTTTGCCGCCATGCTGAAGCCCCCGGCCGACGCCTATGACTTCAAGCCGGTGAAGGGAGCACGCATAGAGATGACGGTAGACGGCCGTACCGACGACGACGCGCTGTGGCCTACCCACCGCGTCAACTTCGGATGCATCGACGGCATAGAGGCCACGATGACGGCCTTCTCGCCTTTCGACAACAAAGACTACGACAACATGAGCCTGCCCTATGCCTTCTACGAGATTTCCATGGCCAACAGCGGCGACCGCGACGCAAAGGTGTCGCTGCGGTTTGTGTTCCCGGAAGACGTGAAGACATGGGCCGTGGCCTCCGACTGCACCGGCGAGAAGACAATAAGGAAGGGCGGCACGGCTACGGCACGGTTTGTTGTTGCGTGGTATGACCACACCGACCCCGAGCTGGCCCACTACAAGAACCTTTACGCCTCGCCGCAGCCGATAGCCAAGCGCGGGCTGGAGGTTTTCCCACAACTGAAGCACAACGCCATGCGGCTGGCCGACGGCATGCGCCGCTCCTCGCTGCCCCACTGGCTGCAGAACCAGGTGGCGAACACGCTGTCGGCCATAGTCATCAACTCGATGTACAAGCGTGACGGGCGCGTGGCCTTTGCCGAAGGGCAGTGGACATGCTTCGGCACCATGGACCAGATGTGGCTGGCGCGTCACATCATCTGCCAGGCCGTGCCTTTCTACGCCTGGCGCGAACTGGAGTATTGGGCGCGCACGCAGATGAAGAACGGGCAGATTCACCACGACATGAACCTTATGGACGTGGGCAGCGAGAGGGAGAAGCGGTCTGCGCTCGTGGCTTGGGACGACACCGAGCACCGCGACTACCGCGACATACAGAGTGGGTCGACCTGAACTGTGGCTTCATCATCTCTGTATACGAGGCTTACCGCACCACGGGCGACCGCGAGAGTTTCCTCAGGCTGTGGCCCAACATGAAGCGGGCCGCCGACAGGATAAAGAAGCAGGTGGAGCTGCTGGGCAACAAGGAGTATCCGCTGACCTTCGACGGGTCGGAAAACTCTTACGACGCCGGGGGCAACCCCGACCCGTACAACGCCAACATATCCGCCGTGGCCTACAGGATAATGGCGGAGCTGTCTGCCGAGACGGGCGAGGACGACAAGGCCGCCGTGCGCATAGCCGAGTGCGACGGCAGCGTGCGCCCCGGCGCCGGCGGCTTGGAAATAACGGGTGCCACCGAGGTGCTGCTCCTTGCGCGCGTGGAACCGACCCTCGATTTCTCAAAGCCGGCCTACACGGCCATGGTGGCATCGCTCGACTCGCTCGGCGGCTACGGCCTCCTGCTCGAAAGGCACGTGGCCAGGCACCAGCCTCTGTACGACCGCGTCAAGATAGACCTTGGCGCACCGGCCGCAGACCGCAGTCTCAGCAGCGAGCAACTGCTGGCCAAGGGAGGACGCAGCCTCGCCCTCATAGAGCGGCTGTTCAACGCGGCGCGCTACAACGTGCTCTCTGCCACAGGGCTGCATGCCCCTGCCTGCAAGGCATCTGGGGAGCAAAGATGACGCCCAACTGGGCGGGCGACTTCACCGCCAACGGCAACCTGCCCGTGGCCATATCCCACATGCTGCAGGCCAACACGCCGGAGCTGATGCTCTCGCTCTTCAACCAGCTTGAGGCCCACATGGACGACTTCCGCACCAACGCCCGCGTGCTGTTCAACTGCCGAGGCATCCACATACCATCACACTTCTACACCCACGGCCTCGACTGCCAGTTCGACAAGACATGGCCCATGACCTTCTGGGTGGCAGGGGCACCGTGGTACTCAATGTTCTACTGGGACTATTACCTCTACACCCGCGACCGTGAGTTCCTGCGGCGGCGCGCGCTGCCGTTCATGGAAGAGGCGGTGGCGTTCTTCGAAGACTTCCTCACGGAGGGGGCCGACGGCAAGTACATCGTCAACCCGTCGTACTCGCCAGAGAACCACCCTAAGAACTACAAGATGCAGGCATGCATCAATGCCACGATGGACATCGCTGCCATCAAGGCCCTGCTGAGGGCCGTCATAGAGGCCAGCCGGACGCTCGGCGCAAACAGCGACCGGATACCGGCATGGCAGGCCAGGCTCGACAAGAGGCCGGCCTACGGCAACAACGCCGACGGGGAGTTTCGCGAATGGCTGTGGGCCGACATGGAAGACAACCATGAGCACCGCCATGCCTCACACCTGATAGGGCTCTACGACCTGCACGACCCGGAGATCATGCAGTCGCGCGAGTTGAGGCAGGGCGCGCTCAAGGCCATCGACCGACGCATGGACTTCCGCCGCAAGGAGAACACCGGGGTCATGGCGTTCGGTATCTGCCAGCTGGCCTTCGCCGCCGCCCTCGGGCAGGCCGACCGCTGCGAGGAGATGCTGGGATGGCTGGGAGACAACTATTTCCTCGACAACATGTTCTCAACCCACGACCCGCACAACATATTCAACTGCGACATATCGGGCGGCTACCCCTCTCTTGTGATGAAGATGCTGTGCTACAGCGAGCCGGGCCGCATCGACATCTTCCCGGCCAAGCCCTCGTCGTGGCGTCGGGGCAGCATAAAGGGCATGGCCCTGCGTGGCGGCATTATAATGGAGGAACTCAGATGGGACGGCAGCAAGACTACCGTCACGCTCCGGGCGGATGACACGCAGAAAGTGTCTGTCACCATCTACGGGAAGCACGTGAAAAACGTCAGGCTGAAGAAAGGCAAGCCAACCACGCTGGCCATGTAGCACGCTCGCAATGGCGCACGCCCGGCGGCCACGCCGCCGGCATCGGGCACGCCTGGCGAAACACATGCAGGCTTGGCCGGTCTGCACGCAAGAGATCTTTTAAGGATGGGGGCGTTTGCCGTAAACTCCACCATCCATCATGTTCTATGCCAGGTCTCGCCAAAGCCCGGCGTCTGCCACATTACATAAGGGAATGGACGCCCCGTGGCATGCAACGAGGCAAGAGTGCTCCCGCCTTAGTAATATTCCATCGGCCAGCCCTATTCCAAGTTCCCCCCGGTCGGCCGTCAGGATTTCACTGTGCAGCATGGCAGGGTGATACACCATTGCCCTGCCGCCGGGGCTCTGTATAGCGCCGAGCGTCAACCAACAGGCGGAACACAAAACAAAATTCAATCGGTGCTTGCATGATGTTAGCAGAAGGTATGAAAAAAAGCAGTTACAACATCTGTAACTGCTTTTCCTTTTGGTGGGCCATCCAGGGCTTGAACCTGGGACCTCCAGATTATGAGAACGATAAGATGATATTCTACGATAACCAACGATTTTAGTTTTTATTGAATATCAAATAGTTACACAGCTTGCTATTCTCGGTGAAACTCACTAAATATCCCTAACTGAAATCGTTTGTTTACGCATTGTTTACGCAGAATTAGGGAGGTAAATGTTGCGATTAAGTTCGTTGGACATATAGCACCATAGCTTTAGCTTTATTAATGTATTAGAGTCTGAAAAAGTACGATTCACTTATAATGCATATCGACCGTCACGTAGAATCGAGAGATTTTCAACATATCCTGCCAGGAGGTGCGATAGTGGGCCTTCAGACGGAGAAAATCACAGTCTAAACTATCAGACCAGTCTTTACAATCGGCATTGCAATCGATAGGTAAGGGCTTGACGTGGGGATGGACATACGTCGTGTTTTCCTTTTCGTGGATGCCAATACTTTCGCATAAGAATCCCCAATAGCTGTGGTAATTTCTATCTTCACCAAAGCAGATGTTCCACAAATCCCGCTCATCGTCCCCATAACTGACCTCTTCCGTGTCTTCCAGATTCCAAACCTCTATGTGCACCCGCAGTTGATCGGCACTTCTTTCTCCCCGTCGGAACTTTTCTTGTTCGCGCTCGCCCATCCGTTGGCTGAGGTTCTCCATCCGCTGCCGGGCGTTTATCCAGAGTTGTTCCACTTTTTTCAGTCGACGACGGTTGGTATCGGTGAAACTGAAGTTACCGTCCAAGTAATTCATGCGCTCTTCTTTGTATTTGTCCATCAGCCATGTTTTGTCCGAATCACAGACGAATTTGTCCCAATAAAGGGAAAGCATGGTCCGCTCCACATCGTGCAGGGTGACTGTCCGTCCGTCTATCTTCATCTCTTCGGGGTATCCTTTATAATATCTCATCGGTCAGTTCTATTTCAAGGTTAAACGTCTTGACTTTCAACAAATCGGTCATGGCAAAAC
>OQVI01003007.1_pt1 | contig 10331 bp, 10 predicted proteins | sample 1691651 | NCBI WGS metagenome assembly OQVI01 (sample SAMN03418287, study PRJEB22391) | human gut metagenome | biome: human-gut; feature: organic feature; material: feces | host: Homo sapiens | place: Italy | collected 2013-04
CCAATGAGCCGAGTAGCTTTAAAAAATCATAAAAAGAATATTCCATCTTTAATTAGTTAAAGTGTTTCTTTGTGTCATTTGTTATTATGTTCTATATTTAACGTGTTAATCACCTCAAAAAAAGACATCATGAAACACATGTTACAAATTTGTTGCAAAAATAATAATATTTATAAAGAATTCCCTATAGGAAGCTCACTTTTGGATATTTATTACGGTTTTAATCTTAATTTTCCCTATCAGGTAGTCAGCGCCAAAGTAAATAACCGTTCTGAAGGACTCAATTTCCGGGTCTACAACAATAAAGATGTTGAATTTTTGGATGTACGGGATTCTTCCGGTATGCGTACATATGTCCGTTCGCTTTGCTTTATCCTGTACAAGGCTGTCAATGAATTGTTTCCGGATGGAAAACTGTTTGTGGAGCATCCCGTATCCAAAGGCTATTTCTGCAATCTCCGCATCGGGCGTCCCATTGAGCTGGAAGACGTATCGGCCATAAAAAGACGGATGCAGGAAATCATAGCGGAAGATATTCCATTCCGCCGCACCGAATGTCATACCACCGAAGCCGTACGCGTATTCAGCGAACGGGGCATGAACGACAAAGTGAAACTGCTGGAAACATCCGGCTCCATATATACCTATTACTATACATTGGGAGATACGGTGGACTACTATTACGGCAATTTGCTCCCCAGCACAGGCTTTATCAAGCTGTTCGACATCGTGAAATATTACGACGGCCTCTTGCTGCGTATTCCCAATAAAGAGAACCCTGCCGTACTCGAAGATGTAGTAAAACAAGAGAAGATGCTTGATGTATTCAAAGAACATCTGCGCTGGAACTATATCATGGGGCTGAGCAATGTGGGCGACTTCAACCTTGCCTGCGAAGAAGGCCATGCAACCGACCTGATTAAGGTGGCCGAAGCCTTACAAGAAAAGAAGATAGCCCAAATTGCCGACGAAATCTATCACCGGGGAGAAAACGGAAACCGCGTAAAGCTTGTCCTGATCTCCGGCCCCTCCTCTTCCGGAAAAACAACCTTCAGCAAACGGCTCTCCGTACAGTTGATGACCAACGGACTGCGCCCCTATCCCATTTCATTGGACAACTATTTTGTAGATCGTGAAGATACTCCGCGTGACGAAAACGGCAATTATGATTATGAATCTCTCTATGCCCTCGACCTTGAACTTTTCAACAGCCAGCTGCAAGCCTTGCTTCGGGGAGAAGAAGTGGAACTGCCCCGGTTCAACTTCACGTTAGGCAAAAAAGAATATAAAGGAGACAAACTGCGCATCGACAAGCATACCATTCTTATATTGGAAGGCATCCATGCCCTGAACCCGGAATTAACCCCGCAAATATCCGCCGAGGATAAATACAAGATTTATGTTTCCGCGCTGACAACCATCTCACTTGACGACCACAACTGGATTCCCACAACGGACAACCGCCTGTTGCGCCGCATCATCCGCGACTTCAACTATCGGGGATATTCAGCTCAAGAAACCATTTCACGTTGGCCCAGTGTACGTGCCGGCGAGGACAAATGGATCTTCCCCTATCAGGAAAATGCCGATGTCATGTTCAACTCGGCCTTGCTGTTTGAGTTTGCCGTATTGCGCTGCCATGCAGAGCCCATACTCACCAGTGTGCCACGCAACTGCCCTGAATATGCCGAAGCCTATCGTCTCATGAAATTCATCAAATATTTTACACCGGTACAGGACAAGGAAATTCCACCGACATCCTTACTGAGGGAGTTCTTGGGCGGCAGCAGCTTTAAATACTAAAACCGATGCCGGAGATTCCATCCGCCAATGAGGTAAATTATGGACTTTTGCATACAACATAGCAAAGAAAGTCTTAACTTTGTAAGCAAATAAAACAAACTTACGCATAATGAAAAGAATCATTACAGTACTTTTTGCGGCACTTTTCTGTCTGTGTGCCCAAACGTATGCACAAAATCGTGCCGATGAATTAATGAAACAAGCACAAGAAAGTCTTGCCAAAAAAGAATATATCAAGGCTCGCTACCTGTTCCTACAAGCCTATAATTCCTTTGCTTCACAGGAGAAATACACCCAGGCAGTGGAATGTGGCGTCAATGCCAGCGCCCTCTATCACCGCGAGAACTATTACATGGAAGCATTTAAGCGTGGCGAAACAGCGAACAAAAACTTAAAAAGAACCTCCCCGACCTGCGTTTCCGCATCAATAAAGAACGGCTGCAGATGTACATCAACATCAAAAACCCTGCCCGCGCCAAAGAACAACTGAAAAAGCTGGAAGAAACAGCCCAAGCCGCCAAAAGCGACTCCTTGAACAACGATTTCCTATATACCCAAGCCAACTATTATTATACTTTCGGCATGAACTCACAAGGAGATGCGGCCTTCAAGAAACTGATAGAACAGTACAAACGGCAAAAGAATTATGCCAAGGTGGACGAATGTTACAAAACCCTCATAAGCATTGCCCGCAAAGCAAACAACGCAGGACTGGTGGCCCGCACCTATGACAAATACATTGTCTGGACAGATTCGGTCAAAGCGCTCACCGCACAAGACGAACTGAATATATTGAAAAAGAAATATGACGAGAGCCTGACTACCATCCAAGAGAAAGACGACTCCCTTTCCGCCAAACAGTACATTATTATCGGACTCTGCGTATTGGCAGCCATCTTAGCGGCAGCATTAGTAATAGGAGCAATCGTATTATTGCGTTTTATCATGCTGACGCGCAAGCAAAAAAAGGCGATTGCCATTGCCAATGAGCACAATGAACTGAAAACCAAATTCATTCAGAACATTTCCGCCCAAATGGAACCGACCTTGGATACGCTCGACTCACAGTTGCCCGGCGTACAGGCATTACGCACTTTCTCCGGTCACATCCAAGAGTTGTCTGAGTTGGAAAACAGTTTGTCAGAGCCCTATGAAGTACAGGAACAGAACATCTCAACTTTCTGCGAGAGCGTCATGGACAAAATAAGAAGCAAAGTACAAGAAGATGTGGTCCTCACTGTAAACGCTCCCAAACTGAATGTAAAAATCAATTCAGAGCATCTGGAACGCATCCTGCTACATTTGCTGGAGAATTCCGCCGAATACACTCCGGCAGGCGGAAAGATATGGTTGGATTTCAAAAAACGCGGTGCCCATACACATCAGTTCATCATCAGTGACACAGGTTGCGGGATTCCCGAAGAACAACGCGAGAGTATATTCAAGCCGTTCACCGAAGTAAAAGACCTGACTCAAGGCGACGGATTAGGCCTGCCTATCTGTTCGCTCATTGCCACCAAAATGAATGGCAGCCTCACGCTGGACAGCGGCTATACCAAAGGGGCACGATTTGTACTGGAGCTCCACGCTTAAATAAAATGAGAGTTGAAAGCTACTATGCGGCATCATTGCGCGGCAGGCTTTCAACTCTCAATTTTTAATATCCGGTTCCTTTAGCTTTCAACTACCTCAGAGCCTCCACTTCCTCCGGTGTCAACGGTATTTTTTTGCCCAAACGGCGCGCACCGGTTTCCGTTATCAGATAATCTTCTTCATTGCGGATACCGCCGAAGTTACGGTATTCTTCCACCTTATCATAATTGATGAAATCCTTAAACTTCTTTTCGCCTTTCCAAAGGTCTATCAGTTCAGGGATAAAATAGATACCGGGTTCAACGGTATGCACAAAGCCCGGCTCCAAAGGAATGGCGAGGCGCTGGCTTTTGCGACCGAACTGCGTACTTTTGGGCTGGCCGTTGTAACCTACCCAAATCTCACCGAAGTTTTCCATATCATGCACATCCAGCCCCATCATGTGTCCCAACCCATGAGGATAGAACAAGGCATGTGCACCCTCACGAACAGCATCTTCCGCATTACCCTTCATCAGGCCGAGCTCTTTCATCTCCTCCACCATAACGCGGGCCGAAAGTTCGTAAACGCTCATATAAGGGATGCCCGGACGGAGCGCCTTGACCGACTCCAGATGCATAGCATTCTGAATTTCATAAACGGCACGCTGGCGGGGAGTGAATGTCTTATCGGCAGGAATCGTAGAAGACATATCACCGGCATAGCCCGATTCCACTTCCGCACCGGCGTCAATCAGGAACAGGTCTCCCGGTTTCACTTTATTTCCATGATAATGATTATGCAGGGTTTGACCGTTGATCGTGGCAATCGTGGCAAATGAAAGTTCACAGTTATTGGATTCGGCCACCCGGTTCATTTCCGCCACCACTTCATATTCGTACATGCCCGGACGGAGTACTTTCATGGCAGTAATATGCATGTCGGCCGTCACATTACATGCTTTTTCTATTTCCGCTACCTCTTCGGCGGATTTGTAATTACGCTGCGCCACAACTGCGCGGATAAAAGGGACGGATCCTTCCTGTCGTGCCGGCGGAATACCCAGCCAATCCATCAGTTTCAATTTATGTTCCGCCCGGTAAGGAGGAAGATAATGCACCGTCTGTCCTTTACGCACCGCTTTGTGCAGATAATTCACTATCTCGGAGGAAGGCATCACATCCGTTATGCCCACACGTTCGCTCTTCTCTTTCAAGGTAGGCTGTGTACCCATCCAGACAATATGGTCAATCGTCAGTTCATCTCCAAAAATAATCTCCTTGTCCTCGTCAATGTCGATAATCGCCGACAAGCCGGCAAAGGACAAACCGAAATAATATAAAAATGTAGAATCCTGCCGGTAACGGAAAGTGTTATCTTCATAATGCAGCCCTTGCTCGTCATTACCTAAGAACAGCAACACTCCTGAGCCTATATTTTTCTTCAGTAGGGCCCGACGCTGTACATACGTTTCTTTAGCAAACATGATATTCTGTTTTTTTAATAGTTATACCACAAAGATAAGAAGAATATTTGAAAGGATAAGATAAAACCCGAACATGTATAAAGAAGAACTACTTAGTCACCGGAATTGCGTTCAATGCCCTGTCCCTCTCTTCCTTAGGATGAGATTACATTAAAAGGCTTCTAATATAGCATTAAAAGCCTTTTAATATCATATTAGAAGCCTTTTAATGCTATTTCACTCCCGAAGTGACCTCCACTCATATGCAGTAAGACACAACCAAGCTGCGTCTTTCTTGTTAAATATAATAAGAGAAGATTTCTCGTTCCCGAACTATTCACTATTTTTGCAAAAAGTGCGGAGATAAAACTTATCTTTGCAGCAAGTAAACAATGTATAAAGTATGGCACAAGGTTCCCGACAGATACAGACTCAAGCGCAACAGCAGATACAGACGCTGTCACCACAGCAGATTCTGGTAGTAAAGCTACTGGAGCTTCCGGCAATAGAGCTGGAAGATCGCGTACGTGCCGAGCTTCTGGAAAACCCCGCACTGGAAGAGGGGAAGGACGATACTGCCGGTGATGAGTATTCCGATGCTCCCGACGCAGACTCCGGTACAGAAGAGGGCGGAGACACCGATTATGACTCCTTGAGCGATTATCTCACCGAAGATGATATACCCGATTACAAATTACAGGAAAACAACCGCAGCAAAGGAGAGCAGGCCGAAGAGATTCCCTTCTCCGATACCACTTCTTTCTATGAAACCCTGAAAGAACAACTGGGCGAACGCAATCTCACCGAACACCAGCGTGAACTGGCCGAATACCTCATCGGATCATTGGATGACGACGGGCTGTTACGTAAATCGCTGGAAAGCATCAGCGACGAACTTGCCATCTACGCCGGCATTGAAGCCACCACCGGAGAGTTGGAGGAAGCCCTGAAAATCATTCAGGATTTCGACCCGGCCGGATTGGGAGCCCGCAACCTGCAAGAGTGTCTCCTCATCCAGATACGACGCAAGATAGAGCAGCAAAACTTCACTCCCAACCCGTTGCTTTCTATCGAAGAAGCCATTATTTCCGAATGTTACGAAGACTTCACCCGTAAACATTGGGACAAAATACAACAAAAGCTCGGACTGGAAGAAGAAGCCTTCCGCCAAGCCATAAACGAAATCTGCAAACTGAATCCACGTCCGGGCGCATCGCTGGGCGAGGCCATCGGCAAAAACCTGCAACAAATCGTACCGGATTTTATTGTGGATACGTATGACGACGGCACCATAAACCTTACGCTCAACAACCGGAATGTTCCCGAACTGCGCATGAGCCGCGATTTCACCGAAATGGTAGAGGAACACACCAGGAACAAAGCCAACCAGTCCAAGGAGTCCAAAGAGGCCATGATGTTTCTGAAGCAGAAAATGGATGCCGCCCAAGGATTCATAGATGCCGTCAAGCAACGTCAGAACACATTGCTGACCACCATGCAAGCCATTATCGACCTGCAACGCCCTTTCTTCCTCGACGGTGACGAGTCGTTGCTCCGCCCCATGATATTGAAAGATGTCGCAGAACGCACCGGACTCGACATTTCAACAATCTCCCGCGTCAGCAACAGCAAATACGTACAGACCAATTACGGCATCTATCCGCTAAAGTTCTTTTTCAATGACGGATATGTTACGGAAGACGGAGAAGAAATGTCAGTACGGGAAATACGGAAAATACTTAAGGAATGTATCGACAGCGAAGATAAGAAAAAACCCTATACCGACGATGAACTGACAGAAATCCTGAAAGAGAAAGGATACCCGATTGCCCGCCGCACCGTAGCCAAGTACCGCCAGCAGCTAAACATACCGGTGGCAAGGCTGAGGAGATAGAAAGGGACAAGGCAGCGGAATGACAAAAGAGTGATAATGCAAAACCAGAGAAATGGCCATAGAACAACAACATATCATAACTGACAAAACCCTCATCAGGGCAGCCAAGGCGGTTTCGGTGATATTCACACCGTTCTCCATTCCCTTCGTGGCATTCCTGATTCTATTCGTGTTTTCGTACCTGCGGATCATGCCACTGCAATACAAGTTAATCGTACTGGGAGTGGTGTACTGCTTTACAATCCTTATGCCTACCCTGACCATCTTCCTTTTCCGTAAGATCAACGGATTTGGCCCCGGCGATTTGGTAGAGCGGAAACGAAGGTATGTACCGTTCATCCTGACCATTACCTCTTACATCTTCTGCCTGCTCATGATGCACCGGCTGAATATCCCCTGGTATATGACAGGAATTATTTTTGCCGCTCTCATCATGATGATAATCTGCGTTATTGTCAACCTGAAGTGGAAGCTCAGCGAACACATGGCAGGAGCCGGCGCCATAATAGGCGGACTGGTTGCTTTCAGCGCCCTGTTCGGATACAATCCGGTGGGTTGGTTGTGCATATTCATCCTCATCGCAGGCGTGTTGGGTACGGCGCGGATCATCCTCCAACACCATACGCTGGGCGAGGTAATGGGCGGTTTCGCCGTAGGGCTGATTTGCTCCCTGCTGGTGCTGCACCCGTTCTGCAAATTAGTATTCCGTTTGTTCAACATATTCTTATTTTAAATATTAACTCTTAAAACTAACGATTATGAATTTTCCTAATGATGTAAAGTACACAAAAGAGCATGAATGGATTCGCCAGGAAGGCGATGTAGCTTATGTAGGAATCACCGACTATGCCCAAGAACAGTTGGGTGATATTGTATTTGTCGACATCCAGACAGTAGGCGAAACATTGGCAGCCGATGAGGTATTCGGCACTATCGAAGTAGTAAAAACCATTTCCGACCTCTTCTTGCCCGTTGCCGGAGAAGTGTTAGAGCAAAACGAGGCTTTGGAAGAACAGCCGGAACTGGTAAATAAAGACCCGTACGGCGAAGGCTGGCTCATCAAAATCAAACCTGCCGCCGACGCAGACTTCGACAGCCTGCTGGATGCAGAAGCATACAAAGCACTGATTAATGATTAATCACTAGCCCCTAATCACTAATAATTAAATAATATGTCTCCAATTGTCAGTATCATTATGGGCAGCACCTCCGACCTTCCTGTCATGGAAAAGGCCGCACAACTGCTCAATGATTTACATGTACCGTTCGAAATGAACGCTCTCTCTGCCCACCGCACTCCGGAAGCAGTAGAAGAATTTGCCAAAGGCGCCCGTAAGCGCGGTATTAAAGTAATTATCGCCGCAGCCGGCATGGCCGCAGCTCTGCCCGGTGTCATTGCCGCCAACACCACGTTGCCCGTAATCGGGGTGCCCGTAAAAGGTTCCGTCCTCGATGGCGTGGATGCCCTTTATTCCATTATCCAGATGCCTCCGGGCATCCCGGTAGCCACCGTAGCCATCAACGGAGCGATGAATGCTGCTATCCTTGCAGTGCAAATGCTCGCTTTGAGCAACGATGAACTGGCAGAAGCCTTTACCGCTTACAAAGAAGGTCTGAAAAAGAAAATCGTGAAAGCAAACGAAGACCTGAAAGAAGTGAAATACGAGTATAAAGTAAACTGATTAATCACTAACAACGTGGATATATTCAATTACTCCCGACGGGAAACATCAGAAGTGAATATCGGAGCCACCCCTATGGGCGGCTCCAATCCTATCCGCATACAAAGCATGACCAATACCTCCACGCAAGATACCGATGCGTGTGTGGCACAGGCCAAACGTATTGTGGATGCCGGCGGAGAATACGTACGCCTCACCACCCAGGGCGTCAAGGAAGCGGAGAACCTGATGAACATCAATGCCGCCCTGCGCCAAGACGGCTACATGGTGCCACTGGTGGCAGACGTACATTTCAACCCTAAAGTAGCAGACGTTGCCGCGCAATATGCGGAAAAGGTCCGCATCAACCCGGGCAACTACGTGGATGCCGCACGCACCTTCAAGCATCTGGAATATACCGATGAGGAGTACGCGCAAGAGGTCCGGAAGATACGCGACCGCTTCATTCCCTTCCTGAACATCTGTAAAGCCAACCACACCGCCATCCGTATCGGTGTGAATCATGGTTCGTTATCCGACCGTATCATGTCGCGCTACGGCGATACTCCCGAAGGCATGGTGGAATCATGCATGGAATTCCTACGGATCTGCGTAGCGGAGAAATTCATGGATGTGGTTATCTCCATAAAAGCGTCCAATACGGTAATCATGGTGAAAACCGTACGTTTACTTGCCCACATAATGGAAAAAGAAGGCATGCACTTCCCCCTACATCTCGGCGTAACGGAAGCCGGAGACGGAGAAGACGGACGCATCAAATCGGCCTTAGGCATCGGCGCTTTATTGGCCGACGGCTTAGGCGACACCGTCCGCGTATCCTTAAGCGAGGCTCCCGAAGCGGAAATTCCCGTTGCAAGGAAACTGGTGGACTATATGACGCAACGCCGCAATCATCCGTACATACCGGGTGCGGTGGCTCCCGAGTTCCATTATCTCTCTCCTGAACGCAGAACGACGACCGCTGTGCATAACATAGGCGGGGAAAACCTTCCGGTAGTCATTGCTGTGCGTCTGGACGGGAATATGGATTTCAACCCGCAGTTTACGCCCGATTACGTGTACGCAGGACGCCAGTTGCCCGAACACCCCATCAAAGGCATGCAATACATCATCGACGCCGACCTTTGGAACGGCCAACCCGATACATGGCCCGCTTTCAAAAGCGAACAGCTGCCGTTTGTCAGCGGATTCAACGCATCATTGAAATTCCTGTTCATCAGTTACATGGGACTGGACGACGAAGCGATTGCCTGCCTGAAGTATCATCCGGAAATAGTCCTTGTAGCACAAAGCATCCACCCCAACCGACTGGGCGAATACCGCGCTTTGGCGCACCAACTGATGAATGAAGGACTGAAAAATCCTCTTGTTTTCTTCCAGCACTACGCCGAAGATGAGGTGGAAAACCTGCAAATCAAATCGGCTGCCGACATGGGAGCGCTCATCATCGACGGATTCTGCGACGGTATTCTCCTCTTCAACCAAAGCAAACAAAAGGGCGGCAAGAAGATAAGCGACAAGGTGACAGACGCCACCGCTTTCGGCATTTTGCAGGCAGGACGTGTCCGCACCAGCAAAACGGAATACATCTCCTGTCCGGGTTGCGGCCGTACGCTCTATGACCTTGAAAGCACCATCGCCCGCATCAAGCAGGCAACATCGCACCTGAAAGGACTTAAAATCGGTATTATGGGCTGTATAGTCAACGGCCCCGGTGAGATGGCCGATGCCGACTACGGGTACGTAGGCGCCGGACGAGGCAAAATCAGCCTGTACAAAAAGAAAGAATGTATTGAAAAGAATATCCCCGAAGAGGAAGCAGTGGAAAAACTGATAGAACTAATCAAAAAGAACGGGGATTACACTGAGAGATAAGTTCCTTTTTCCTCACAAAAGACGCAGAGTCCCACAGAGA
>OQVI01003018.1_pt1 | contig 10296 bp, 9 predicted proteins | sample 1691651 | NCBI WGS metagenome assembly OQVI01 (sample SAMN03418287, study PRJEB22391) | human gut metagenome | biome: human-gut; feature: organic feature; material: feces | host: Homo sapiens | place: Italy | collected 2013-04
CAGCACATGGTTTCCGGTTGTGTCGACATAGTCATCGACTGCATTTTCAAAAGACAGCATTCCGACAACATTTAAGTAGCGGGTTCCGGTGATCAGGTTCTTTGGGTTCGCGTTTTCTCCCGCCAACTGAAATCCAATCAGGTGGCACCTGTTGTAAAGATAATTGCCATCAATGATATCATTGTATTTTACGGTGTGCCAACCGGACGGTTTTACCATACCGATCTTTCCGCGTGGTTCCGTAGGCTGCAGTTCTTTACAGATGTTTGCATAGGCAACGCCACATCTTCCAAGACTGTCTAATTCGCTGTAATCTTCAAACGCATCAGTTCTCTGTTTGTCTGCATCTGTAAAAAATGGCTGATTGTTATTGATTTCTACAAATGCATAGCCTTCATAGGCAGGGATGGCATCAAGGGATGCACTTGTGGATGAGACCTGCTCTGCATCTGAAACCTGTGTGGCATCAGAAGATTGCGCTGTGTCATCCTGATCCTGAAGCTCCGACTGGTCCAGTTCATCGGTGATCGCTTCCGCATCGGAAGATTCCTGCGTGGTGTCAGTAACTGATGTTTCAATGGAAGGCTGCGGGTTTTCCGTCAGAACAAAAAAATCAGTGGAAATGAAGAACCGGATCGTAAAGATGTCGAAGTGCTTTTCCGGCAACATGTCAGATAAGGAATGTATGGAAATCTTACAGATCGCCAGAAATACGTTTTATAAATATAAAAGAGAGCCTTTGGCAGAAACAGAAGATGCCGGGAGCACAGTGGAATAAAGCGGTAAGGTTAAAATTGGATGAGGGAGCATATCCCGTCATCCGATTTTTCGCGTCCGGTTATGTTTCATGACTTCTTGTGCGGTACTGGGAAGGGGAGCAACCTTTCTGCTTATGAAAGATCCGGCTGAAATAAAGGGCGTTGTTGTATCCGACAATGCGTGCAATCTCATTGATGGAGTAAGTTGTATTTTCTAACAGTACCTGTGCGTTGGTCATCCGAAGCGAAGTAATGAACTGCACCGGTGTTTCACCGGTATATTTTTTGAAATTGCGGATGAACCAACTGACACTCATGCCAAGGGAAGAAGCATAGGCATCAATATTAATCTCATGGTTGTAATTCTGGTTAAAGTAAGAGGCAGCAGTATCCATCTGCCGATCCAGAAATTCGTTTTTCAGGGTATGCTCCTGGAGCATTGCCCGGTGGAAGATGATGAGCAGGTGGCATAATAACAGCGTCAGCATTTCCTGGTAATCTGCATCGCATTTCTGTAATTCTAAGATTATGTGCTTAAAGGCGCGCTCATACTCTAAGGATGTCCCGACCGGAAAGATCCGTTCTTTATCTGTAAATCCATTTTTCCGTAGGATATTTTTTACTTCGCTGCCGGTAAAGTGTACCCAGTAAACTTCTGTTTTGTCTTTTCCATAAAACTCATACTTCTGCAGTTCCGCGGGACGGTAGAGTACGATGTTCCCAGCAGAGACGATGGTCTCGTTTTCTGGTTTGTCAAAATGAAAATGCACCAGTCCGGAAGCAATATAAATGATCTGGAAGTCTTTTCGACCCTTAGGTCGGTAGGTTGGCATTTTTGGATGGCTGGAGAGCCGGTAGGTGCCACAGCTTCCGACGATCAGGGGACGTGTCCGGTCTTTAAAATCCAGATGGGAATTGTTCAGGTAGCCGCTATTGATATACATGGGAAATCCCTCCTTTTTTCCATTGTATCATTTTGTGCATATTCTGTCTAATTCTGTTTATAGACATTTCTTGCAGGAATATTTAGAATGTAGTCAGCAAAAACAAGGAACGACAACATGTTTTTCCATAATAGGGAAAAACGGACGAAACAGCAGATGTACAAAATGATACATATGAGGAGGAGAAGGAAATGATTGTACCACGCTATTATGAAGATTTGGAAATCTTACATGACAACACCATGCCGGCAAGGGCTTATTATATCCCTGCATCCAAAAAGATGGATGATCTGATTGAACACAGGGAAACATCTGACCGTTTTCAGTTACTGGATAAAAACTGGAAGTTCCAGTATTTTGAAAGCATTTATGACGTAAAGGACCGCTTTTTTGAGACAGGATATGATACGTCAGGATTTGAAGATCTGAATGTATTACATGCCTGGCAGTTGTTCGGACATGATGTACCACAATATACCAATATCCGTTATCCATTTCCGTTTGATCCTCCATATGTCCCACAGGATATTCCATGCGGCGCCTATGTTGAGATTTTTACCTATCATACAGATGAACAGGCACCGATGGCATACTTGAATTTTGAAGGCGTGGACAGTTGTTTCTATGTCTGGCTCAATGGCAAATACTTAGGTTACAGTCAGGTATCCCACATGACATCTGAATTTGATGTGACGGATTTCCTGAAAGAAGGGGAAAATACCCTGGCAGTTCTGGTGCTGAAATGGTGTGACGGTTCTTATCTTGAAGATCAGGATAAATTCCGGATGAGCGGTATTTTTCGGGATGTGTACCTTTTGAAACGGCCGGAGCATGTGGTATGGGATTACCATGTAACGACCGAACTTGGAGCAGACCATGCAGATGTAACGGTTGCTTTTGATTTTAACTCTCCGGTAGATGCAGAGGTTGTGATCAAAAACCGGGAAGGTGCCCGTATCGCACAAGGGGAGATCAGTGAGGATGGAACACTTGACTTTGAGATCTGCCACCCGGTGCTCTGGAATACGGAAAATCCGTATCTGTATACACTGATCATCCGGACCAAAGCAGAGACCATTGTGGATCATATCGGTTTTCGCCAGATTGAAGTCAGGGATAAATGTGTTTACTTTAACGGACAGAAGATTAAGTTCCGCGGGGTAAACCGTCATGATTCCGATCCAATCACGGGATTTACCATCAGTGTGGAGCAAATTAGACAGGATTTGATGCTGATGAAACAGCACAATTTCAATGCAATCCGTTCCAGTCATTATCCGAACGCACCGTTCTTTTACCAGATGTGTGACAAATACGGATTCATGGTCATTGATGAAGCAGACATTGAAGCACATGGACCGGTCATGCTGTATCGGAAAGTGGATACCGACGAGAACCGGTTTGACCGTTGGAATGAACAGATCGCGGATGATCCGATGTGGGAAACTTCCATTGTAGATCGCGTGCAGTTGATGGTGCAGCGGGATAAGAACCGCCCGTCTATCGTGATGTGGTCGATGGGAAATGAAAGTGCGTATGGCTGTAACTTTGAACAGGCACTTGCATGGACAAAAGTATTTGATCCGAGCCGCCTGACACAGTATGAGAGTGCCAGATACCGGAAAAGTGGGAAAACCTATGAATATGGGAACATTGACCTGTATAGCCGCATGTATCCTTCCCTGGATGAGATTCGGGAATACTTGCAGAAAGATTCCAGTAAACCGTTCCTGCTGGTAGAGTATTGCCACAGCATGGGAAACGGACCCGGGGATTTTGAGGATTACTTCCAGATAATCCAGAAATTTGACCGGATGTGCGGCGGCTTTGTCTGGGAGTGGTGCGATCACGCCGTTGCACATGGAAAAACAGAGAATGGAAAGACCATTTATTATTACGGCGGGGATCATGGGGAGGAGATCCATGATGGCAATTTCTGTATGGATGGTCTGGTATACCCGGATCGTACCCCGCATACCGGTCTGCTGGAATATAAAAATGTGTACCGCCCGGCAAGGGTAGTTTCCTACGACCAGAAAAGCCAGGAACTTGTTCTGCATAACTATCTGGATTTTGATGACTTGAAAGATTATGTAACGATCGGATATGAAGTAACACAGGACGGACTTACCGTGGATCGTGGCACGCTGGCACCATTTTCGGTAGCACCACACAGCGAGGGACGCACAAAACTTGCGGTCAGTGTCCCGGCAAAAGGAAAAGTATATTTGAAAATCAGCTACTATCTGAAAAATCAGGTGCCTCTGCTGGCAACTGGATGGGAACTTGGATTTGACGACTTCCTCCTGTCAAACCAGGATGGCAGGAACCAACAGAAACTTGCATGGTTAGAAGAGGACAGAAACGAACAGGATATCAGTGTACAGGAATGCAATACGGCAGTCACCCTGCAGGGAAATGATTTCTGCTATGTGCTCAGTAAACGGAGCGGACTGTTTGAGCAGATCCGGTTTGCGGGTAAGGATTATCTGGACCATCCGATGCAGCTTAACATCTGGAGGGCTCCGACAGATAACGATATGTATATCAAGAAACTATGGAAAGATGCGCATTTTGACAGTGCATACAGCAGGGCATATCAGATGAAGATCACACAGAATGAAAAGGGTGTTTCCATCAAAGCCAGGATCGGAGTGGTTGCGGATACCGTACAGAAGATCTTAGAGGGAACGATCCTCTGGGAGATTGACGGGACAGGAAAGATCCATGCAGACATGCTCATGGAGAAAGACCCGGAGTTTCCGGTACTGCCAAGGTTTGGCATACGCCTGTTTTTGGAGAAAGGCATGGAAGAAGTGGCATATTTTGGCATGGGACCGCAGGAGTCCTACCGGGATAAGCACCAGGGTTCCTATCATGGACTGTTCCGGGCAAAAGTAGCAGAACTTCATGAAGATTATATCCGCCCACAGGAGAACGGAAGCCATTTTGATTGTGATTACGTGCAGGCAGAAGGCGCAAGATACGGTCTGACTGCGGTTTCAGACGATACATTTTCCTTCCAGGCATCCGAATATACCCAGGAAGAGCTGGAACGCTGTGCCCATAATTATGAATTGGAAAAATCCGGCAGTACCGTACTGTGCATTGACTATGCACAAAATGGCATCGGTTCTAATAGCTGTGGACCGGAGGTATTAGAAAAATATCAGTTTAATAACGTATTATTCCGGTTCCGGTTTACACTGGTTCCGTTCATTAAGGGATAATAAAATTATGTTGGTGTACTAAGGTACATAGGAAGAGAGAGGACTTCATGGAAGAAAAAATGTATTTGAAATGGTATAACAAAATTGGCTATGGATCGGGCGATGTGGCAGGAAACGTGGTGTATGCTTTCCTGACCTCTTTCGTCATGATCTATCTGACGGATACCATCGGTCTGATGCCGGGCATTGTCGGAACACTGATCGCAGCATCCAAGCTGTTTGACGGTGTGACAGACATTTTCTTTGGATCGATGATCGATAAGACACATTCCCGGCTTGGAAAGGCAAGGCCATGGATGCTCTATGGTTATATCGGATGTGCGATTACCCTGGTTGCGGTATTTGCAGTCCCGACCAGCTTTGGTGATACGGCAAAATATGCCTGGTTTTTCATCGCATATACCTTGCTTAACGGTGTGTTTTACACAGCGAACAACATCGCATACTCAGCCCTTACTTCCCTGGTAACAAAAAATGCCAAAGAGCGTGTGCAGATGGGGTCTTACCGTTTTATCTTTGCTTTTGCCACAAGCCTTGTGATCCAGTCTGTTACGGTTGGGTTTGTTGATAAATGTGGCGGCGGGGCTGCCGCATGGAGAACGGTTGCGATCATTTATGCAATCATCGGTTTTGTGGTAAACACAATCTCCTGTCTGTCCGTAAAGGAGTTACCGGAAGAAGAATTAAACGATGGTGCGGTAACAGACAAGGAAGAAAAATACGGACTGGTACAGGCATTTAAGTTATTGGTCAAAAATAAATTTTATATGATGATCTGTGGCGTCTATATCTTACAGCAGTTATACAGCGCCATGATCGGAGCCGGTATCTATTACATGACATGGGTACTGAAAAATAAGAACCTGTTTGGCGTATTTTCTTGGGCGGTCAATATCCCGCTGATCATCGCACTGGTATTTACCCCGACATTGGTAGGTAAGTGGAAAGGTATGTATAAGCTGAACCTGCGCGGCTATATGCTGGCAGTAGCAGGCAGGGCACTGGTGATCGTTGCAGGTTACCGTGGAAGCGTGTCGTTGATGTTACTGTTTACGGCGGTCGCTGCACTGGGACAGGGACCATGGCAGGGAGACATGAATGCGGTCATCGCATCCTGCTCGGAATATACTTATCTGACACAGGGAAAACGTGTGGATGGAACGATGTATTCCTGTACTTCCCTTGGCATCAAGATCGGTGGCGGAATCGGAACCGCACTGGTCGGATGGCTCTTAGAGGTCAGCGGATATGTAGGTACGGCAGCAACACAGCCGGCATCCAGCTTACGGATGCTCTCCTTTATGTACCTGTGGCTCCCACTGGTATTTGAGGTCCTGATCATGCTGGTTCTTTCCAGAATGAATGTGGAAGAGACAGTGGAAAACATAAAAAGAGAAAAAGGCATCGCATCTGACTGCGTGACGGATGAAGAATAACAGGCACGATGGATCGCGGATGGCAGGAGGCATTGTCTGAAAAAGAAAAAAAGGCAATGCTTTTTGCTTTTTGGATAGAACAGGCAGGGGTTATGCATGGTAGACATGCAGGAAAAATGCGGTATAGAATGAAAGCAGTTGTTCAAAATAAGATGTCATCTGTTTACGCATGTGTTCCGACCTCCTTTCCTTACAAGTCTATTCTAGGATGAAACCAGACATCCTGCGTGCCAGATCAGCACAAACAGTGGACAAATGTTGCAGATGGAAAACGGAAGGGAGGAAAGACACCGATGCATTTAACCTATAAAAATACGAAAGATGAGATACTGGCAGTGATGCGCCAGGCAAAACATGAGCCGCCACACCTGCATCATGCCCTGGAGCTGGTGTGGGTAAAAAGCGGGAGCTTAGAGCTTGGTATGGGCGAGGAACTGTACCACATGCAAGCCGGGGATGTCGGGATACTTTTCCCAGATCTGATCCACCATTACCAGGTATTTTCTGCCGGACAGAACATGGCAGTCTTTGTAAATGCACCGCCCTTTATCGTGGGTGCTTATGAGGAAACGCTAAACCAGAAGGCTCCAAAAATCCCGGTGCTAAAAGCATCGGTCATCCCGGAAGATGTGTACCGTTCTTTTGATGCACTTTTAACAACAAAAGACATCCCCATTGCACAGGCATATCTTCAGATCATTCTTGCCAGGTGCATAAAGGAACTGACACTGACAGAAAAGAGCAATGTGGAAAGTGAGGACCTTATTTACCGGACGGTCGCTTATGTATCCGCACATTTTAATCACGCCGTTTCCCTAGAGGAGATGGCAAAGGCACTGGGTGTGAGCAAATATGTGTTATCCAGGATCTTTTCCAAAACCTTTCACCGGAATTTCAACCAGTACTTGAATGATGCAAGGCTTGGGTTTGCCTGCCAGCGGCTGGAAACCACTAATGATACGATCACAGAGATCTGTCTGGACAGCGGCTTTGAGAGCCAGCGTACCTTTAATAGGGCGTTCAAGGAACGTTTCAAAATGTCACCGAGCCAATACCGTATCCTGCAGCAAAGGCAGCAGGAAGAAAAGGAGGAACAATATGGAGTATTTGACAATGACGATCATGGAACAGAAAAACATTGCACTGATCGCACATGATGGAAAAAAACAGGAGATGTTACAGTGGTGCATCGCAAACCGAGAGATCCTTAAAAAACATCACCTGTGTGGAACCGGGACAACTGCCCGGATGATCACAGAGCAGGCGGGCTTATCCGTCAAAGGGTATAACAGTGGTCCGCTTGGCGGGGACCAGCAGGTCGGTGCCAAGATCGTAGAAGGACAGATCGACATGGTGATCTTCTTTTCTGATCCGCTGACGGCGCAGCCTCATGATCCGGATGTTAAGGCACTGCTCCGGATCGCCCAGGTTTACGATATCCCGATTGCCAACAACAAGGCAACGGCAGATTTTCTGATGCATTCCACCTTCATGGATACCTGCTATGAGCATCAGGTGGAAAATTTCAAACAGGCGGTGGAGCATCGTGCAGCAACATTATAAGCAGCATTGTAATAAGAAGAAATACGACTGGATGCATCATCTGACAGCAATCCGGATCTGGAGAGAACTATGAGCGGGTTACAGGTCAATATGACCAAAGGCTCCATCCTAAAGTCTCTGCTTATCTTTTCGCTACCAATCCTGATGTCGAACCTGTTTCAGCAGTTATATAATACGATGGATATCCTGATTGTGGGAAATTACCTTGGCGATTCATCCCTTGCCGCCATTGGGGCATCTTCATCGATTTATGAACTGCTGATCGGGTTCTGCTTTGGGGTTGGCAGTGGTCTTAGTATTGTAGTGTCCCGGTATTATGGATATGGGGACAATGAGTTGATAAAAAAAGCAGTGGCAGGGGCGATTGTGATCGCCGGATGCCTGACGGCTGTGATGATGCTCTTTTCTCTGATGGGACTCTATCCAATGATGCGATTGCTAAAAACACCGGAGGAGATCCTGGCAGAATCCTATTCCTATATCTCGGTTCTGACCATTTTCATCGGCGTCATGTTTGCCTATAACCTGTGTGCCGGATTGCTGCGTGCGATCGGTAACAGTCTGATGCCGTTACTGTTTTTGATCTTTTCCTCCATCGGAAATGTGCTCTTGGATCTGTTGTTTATCACACAGTTTGACATGGGCATTCGGGGAGCTGCCATTGCAACGGTGGTGGCACAGGGGATATCCGTCCTGTTATGCATCTTTTATATCCTGCGCCATGCGGCAGTCTTGGTGCCGGAGCAGAGACACTTTGCGGCAGGAAAACATCTGTACGGGGAACTGCTTTCCCAGGGCGTATCCATGGGGATTATGAATGCAGTGGTCTGCTCCGGGACGGTGATCCTGCAGCGCGCGATCAATCATCTCGGTGCAGTTTATATCGCATGTCAGGCAACGGCAAGGAAGTTAAATTCCTTCATGATGCTGCCAAACACCACCATGGGGGCGGCAATTGCAACCTTCATTTCACAGAATGCCGGTGCAGGAAATAAAGAGCGTATCAAAAAAGGGATGCGCATCGCCTGCCGGATGAGCATCTGTTGGGGCATTATCGCAACGGTGATACTTGCCTTGTTTGCAAAGAATCTGGTGGCATTATTTGGCTCCAAACAGGCAGAGATCTTAGCGAATGCTGCCCTGTATCTGCGGGTGGCATCTCCGTTTTATGCGGTGCTTGGAATCCTTTATAATATGCGGAATGGTTTACAGGCCATGGGCGAGAAGCGGAAGCCATTGACTTCCAGTTTTATGGAACTTGTGGGAAAGATCGTATTTTCCGCCTGCATCATACCGGTCCTTGGTTACTGGGGCGTGATCATCTGTGAACCCATGATCTGGTGCTGTATGACGGCACAGCTCGTGTACTGCTACGTCCATGTGATGCGTGACAACCTGCAAAAAGTAGGTATGGAAACTTAAAAAAATATTTTGTACATAAGATTTTGACAGAGAGGAAAAAGTTGAACATGAAAAGAACATGCTATGCGTTTATGGCAGCGGCAGTTCTGACGGTCACATTTGTTGGCGGCTGTGGAAAGCAGGATGCCGCAACGACAACACAGGGGACACAAGCAAAGGAAAACGGGGCACTGGCGCTCCGGAGATAGTATCGTCAGCTTAGCTATTAAGGGTTGGGCGGCTGACAAAACCTGCTTTCCATCAGTGCGCTCGGATCGGTAAAGATATCAGTGTTGATTCGTTGCAGGATATATCTGTGGGTATCCTTCCCGGTCACTGTCACAAGGTTTGTGTTATTGATGTGTCCCTCGCCATAAGGTGTATGGGTGATGGTTCCTTTGCCTAAATCATAGGCGGAGAGCACTAAATGCTCTAAGATTTTTGTTTACATCATTCATTTTTCTTTTACTCCTATTAACCAAACATTCTGCCTTTAATATCGCTTATCTGTTCCAATTCGATAATCGTATTATCTTCCATGATGAGCGCATGGTTATAGGTATCAATTTTTCTGACCACGCCGGTGCAGGTAACGTAGGAGCCGCCTGACTTTTTCAAATCCGGGACAAAATAGGTTATTGTTACTGTCTGCTTGGTACCAATGGTTTCTGCTATCAGATTCAGCTTTTCGTTCAGTTCAGCAATGGTATCTTCACTCAACTGATGCTTTTCATCCGTCCGTCTGGCAGTTTCCGCGATAGCAGCATCATGTCCGGTCAATGCTGCAAACGGTGGAAACTGTGTCGCTCTGTTGTAGAGTGGCATCCGTGGATGTGTTTTTGATGTCGGGTGAGGCAGATTGATGATATCGTCATACCGATGTGTTTCCTGATTGTCCATATGATTTCTTCCTCGTATTATATAGTAGTAGTTTTTATAGACCCTCTCCAAGGTCTTTACAACT
>OQVI01003021.1_pt1 | contig 10293 bp, 10 predicted proteins | sample 1691651 | NCBI WGS metagenome assembly OQVI01 (sample SAMN03418287, study PRJEB22391) | human gut metagenome | biome: human-gut; feature: organic feature; material: feces | host: Homo sapiens | place: Italy | collected 2013-04
GTATAAAAAAGAAATACCGGTAAAAAAACGTTATGCCCCGCCGTTACAATATCCAGTCCGACGATCCATTTTTTCTTTCCGCCTTTATCAATCAATGGAGCAACTAAAACAGAAAGGACAATGTCCGGCAAAACGCCACAGATCAGTACCAATGCTGATAAAAATGTAGATCCGGTCTCATCAAATACCAAAAGGCTGATCGGCAGGTTCATGGCTTCGCCACCTACGGCTGTTAAAATGGTTGCTATGGCGATACTGGTAAAATCTTTTGTCCAGAGTGTTTTTTGCTTGTGTGACATGTTTTCCCTCATTTCATGTTTTGTAGTATAGCGTAAAGATTATGATGTCCGGAGCAAATAGTGGATTCCAGACATCATATATCGATTGCTACAGTTATTATATATTCCACTTTAAACTAGATAAAGCGAATTGATTTGGGAAAATCGGCACAAAAAAAGCACGCTAAAACGTACTTTTTCTGGTCTTTGCGGAAATTTGTTCACTAAACTCCAGTGCCTTTTTATATTTTCGCTGCCTCGTATAGGCTTCTAAAATCACATTTTTATACTGATAGAGGAAACCAAACGACTTTTCTTTTATGAGTGCCCTGATCAGTCGTTCGATCAGATCTAAATATGCCGGATCCGCCGTAAAGTCTTGCTTTTGTTCCATGCAAAGTTCCTCATACATCAGACGCTCTGCCATCTTACCCTTCATATCTTTCCGGGAAAGTAACTGCTTCATTATTGCAAGATAATGATCCGCCTCCCTGGTATTTCCAAGGAGAAGATGTAACCATGCCTTTTTATGACAGAGCAGGAAATCTTCTGACCGGACACGGTTTAAACAGTCGAGTGCTTCCTCATATCTTCCAACTGCAAGATAGGTCGCCCCCATATTATAATATAATCCCTGCTCGTATTCTTTCCACCATCCGGTATTCTGCAATAGCCTTCTGGTGCGCTCATAATAGACGGTCATCATCTCATCCATATCGACACATGCATATGCGCTTCCATTCATAAAATAATAATCCGCCAGTGCATATACATTTCCCTCTTCCAACGCCGCCGTCACAAAACGGTTCTCCATCCGGTGAATCGCGTCGTATTCTGCCTGTTCATAATAACCGGCAATCAGACAGCACATGCCAAGCGTGTTCTGCAGTCCGTGCTGTACTTTCTGATACCACTCCATTTTCTCTGCCGGATCTTTTGTGAGTCTTGAACAGACCAGACTGTAATAGGCATACTGTTTTTCATCCATGCAGTCTTCTAACCGCACTAAAGTGCTGACATTTTCATTCAAAAAATTCTGTATGTCATTTCCATCCGCTTCTTTTTTCATCAAACTTTCGATAAAGCTCTCATCTACTTCTTTCCATGTGCTCTCACTGTAATAAATTGCGGACACCAGTCTGATATCGATTGTAAGCGGTGACATCAAAAGCCAGTCCCATTTTCCGGCAAGTTTTTTCCATACCGTTTCATTTTCCAGCCCATATTGCAGATTGTAAAAAAATTCATCTATCTGTTTCCTGCTCTCAGTAAGAAACGCAGAATCTGTCTCATAATTGATTCCAAGTCTTGCAAAAAGCTGCTTTAAAATTGCCATATCCGGCTCCGCCGATCCACGCTCGATTTTACTTAAATACGAAACCACACAGATGCCATAGCAGACTTCTTTCTGCCCCTTTCCCTGTCTGATCCGCTCCGCGCGCAAAATCATCCCTGCCGGATTTTTTTCTTTTCTATTCATGCTTATTTTCCAAATTTTTGTCTCTGTGAACTATCTATCGTCTTTATAAAGCCCATTGGATTTTTCTGTTATAAAATTGCCTCTTAAATCGGCGCAAGCAGGTACTCACACAAAATCTGATATAATTTTTGCGGTTCAACCGGTTTTGCAATATGTGCATTCATGCCCGCTTCCTTGCATTTTCTCACATCTTCCAGCGTATCGTCTGCACTCAATGCTATGATCGGAATGATCTGCGCATCCGGCTTTGCAACCTTCCTTATCGCTCTCGCCGCAACAAAACCGTTCATGTTTGGCATCTGGATATCCATCAGTATCGCATCAAAATGATAGGGTTCTTCCGCTTTAAACTGCTCTAATGCCGCTTTTCCATCCTGCGCACTGATCACATTTACCGCCACATGCTCTAAGATACGCCTGCTGATCTCAACATCAAGTGGATGATCCTCCACAAGCAGAACCCTCTTTCCCCGCAGGATGTTCTGTATCTCCTCCGCGGAACGGTGTGCCACTTCGATCTCCGGCTGTATCTCCGCAATCTCAATCTCAAGATGGACTTTTATCTCCGTACCTTTCTGCGGCTCGCTTTTTACCGTGATCGTTCCGCCCATCAGATCAACGATGCTTCTCACGATCGCAAGTCCGAGTCCCGCTCCGTTTCCCGGTTCACCCTGATTCACGCTCTCCTGCGTAAATGGCTGGAAGAGAATCTGCTGAAACTCTTCGCTCATTCCCATTCCGTTGTCGGACACCACATAGTCGGCACAAAATTGATTGTTGTGCGTGGCATAATTACAGATGCGGAATGTGACCTCCCCGCCCTCCGGTGTAAACTTCACCGCGTTGGAGAGCAGATTAAAAAATATCTGGAAAAACCGCACTGGATCAACCATCATATTAATGTTGATCTCCTCATGCGGCATATGAAATCGGATCCATTTGCGCTCACACATCGGCTCCATCATATTTTCCACTTCATTTAAAAATTCCGTAAACGAATACGGCTTGGGATGAAGATGGAACTTTCCGTTTTCGATCTTAGACATATCCACCAGATCATTCAAAAGTCCCATCAGAAATTCACTCGCGCCGCGTATCCGGTTTAAGCACTCTTCCATCCGCTCCGGATGTTCCGTCTCTTCAAGTCCTAACGCCGTTGCCCCCACGATCACGTTCATCGGTGTCTTGATTTCGTGACTGATGCGCGACAAAAACTCTGTTTTTACTTCTGCAACTTCCTCTTTCGCTGCATCCCTCTGCACCTGCATGCGCCGCAGACGCACCGTGTCAAACAAAAACAATCCCACAAGTGCCGCGATCAGTACTGCGATCAACATTGTCTGTTCCATAACAAAAACCCCCAGTGGTTTCTACTCTTCATAAATGACTGCCTGTTTTCCGGCAATCTTATAAGGATAATTTTACCATAGGGGTTTGGTGGGGTGCAACTGGATTAGGGGGAGAAATCACTTTAACTTTCTGTTGCAGATACACTTGTCAAATGTTTGAAATATGATTTATTTTCATTCTTTTCCAAGCACTCCCAGCACTTTGTGCAGCAGCCGGTACAACTCATCAGCATCTTCTTTCTCCAGACACACGCAGCAGCCCATTTTTTTTGGCACCAGAACGGCATCCTCTTTCAGCTTTTCGCCGAGTTCTGTGATCGTCACATTTAACACACGCTCATCCTCACTGTCCCTTGCGCGTACAAGATAGCCTTTCTGCTCAAGCTTTTTTAGGACAGGCGTGAGTGTGCCAGAATCCAAATATAAAAGTGCTCCCATATCTTTCACGCTGATCTGTCTGTGTTCCCAGAGCACCATCATCGCGATATACTGCGTGTATGTCAGGTCAAGCTCATCTAAAAAAGGCTTGTACTTGCGCACGATCTCTTTGGAACAGGCGTAAAGTGGAAAACACAACTGGTTTTCCAGTTTTAATGCATCATATTTATCTGGCATGATAATCCTCATTTCTACCGGTACACCATTCTGCAATCCAGATTATTCCCAGACGATGTACCAGTTCACAGTCAGCTCTTTCTAATTCAGATGTTCCTCGATAAAGCTGCGCATTGCGTCTTTCGGCTGGAATCCAACCGTTCTTGCCACTTCCACGCCATCTTTTAACACGATGACTGCCGGGATGCTGACAATGCGGTACTCCTGTGCAAGTCCCATGTTTTCATCGGAATCTGCGTTGTAAAACTCTGCCTTGCCGGAGAGTTCCTCGGATAATTCTTCCATCACCGGTGCTAACATCTGGCACGGTCCGCACCATACTGCGGAAAAATCAACAACTGCTACTCCTTTTTTTGCCTCATTTAAATCGTTATTTGTAATTTTCTTTACCATAATATTTTCCTTTCCTGCGCAGTTCTTTGCGCATGACACACTGTTTTTTGTGATATATTTGCTGTAAAATACGTTCCGGTTTTAGTCCCACACATTTCTGTTCATGCGGGCTGCCTCTTTACTGCTTCCCGGCTTCGCGTTTTTTCGCATCCAGATAAGCCACTGCGGATAATGCCGCAACATTGCCCTGTCCGGCTGCTTTGATATACTGATACGGTGTTCCCGTAATATCTCCACAGGCGAAAAGTCCCGGAATATTTGTCTCCATCGACAGATTGACCTTTACATGATTTCCGTCTAATTCCAGACCCGGCACAAGCTGTTTCGGGGATACGGCATCCCTCAAAACAAAAACACCATCTACAAGATACTCACCCTGCTCTGTGCGAAGTCCCCCGACTTTCTTTTCACCAAAGATCTCCTTCGGACGTTCTTTTATGACCGTTACCTGCTCTGATACGCCAGGTACATCCTGATACATTGGAAAATAAAGTACCTCTGCTGCCACTTCCGCAAGAAAGTCCGCTTCGTGTTCCGCGTCTTTTCCGTAACCGATGACGGCAACCTTCTTTCCTTTATAAAAGCATGCATCACAGGTCGCACAGTAGCTGACACCCCGTCCTAACATCTCTTCCTCGCCCGGAAGTGTTTTGCCTGAGACAACGCCGCACGCTAAGATCACACTCTTTGCCTCAAGCACTTCCTCGCCTGCCTGGATTGCAAAATAGTCGCCCATCGCATAGACTGTGCCGATCCGGCTGTCCGTAATATCGATCTCCATCATGGCAAGCTGCTTTTCAAACGCCTTCGCCATATCCGCTCCGGTCACCGCCGGGAGTCCCGGATAGTTCATGATCTGATGCGCCTTGCTGACCTTGTCGCTCATCTGCTTTTTCCCGATCAGCAAAATATTTTTATTTCTTACCTTTGCCGTCAACGCAGCAGAAACACCGCCAGGTCCGGTTCCAATAATTGCTATATCTGCTCTCTCCATTTTTCTCTCCATCTCAAAATCATTGTCTTAAATTTAATTGTGTACAACCTTTATGTTTTTTATCATACAGGAAGATACCATCACTTGTCAAGTAAAAAAGAACCGTGAGATTATTTTCCCACAGTTCTCTTTTCCTATGCGTTATTTTATTTTGACGTAAACTTGTATACCTTTGATCTTGTTACCCACGTATCTTTCTCTGTCAGATAATTTTTTGAATCCATCAGACAGTATTTGGAGCCTTTTTTCAGTTTCAGATTTTTTTATACGCTCACACTTCTCCCTCTTTCAATATCTTTTTAATGTTGAGGAAAAATAATGTCGCTGCAACTGTCACCGAAATAAAATCCGAAACCGGCTCTGCAAAAAAAACGGCAAATACTTTATCCGCAAAGAAATGCGGCAGGATATAAATCAACGGAATCAGCAGGATAATCTTTCGCAGACACGCAATAAACAATGAGATTTTCGCCTGTCCGAGTGCCATGAATACCTGCTGCACCGCAAGCTGGATTCCGAATACTCCGGTCGCTGCCATATAGATGCGCAGTGCCCATTTTGTCATTTCAAATAATTCCTGTGAACTGCTGTTGAACAGATGCACAAAAAATCCAGGTGCGATTTCCACCGCCAGACAGAAGATCATCGTGTATGTAAAACTGCAGATCATAAGCAGACGATATGCCTTTTTCACACGATCCATCTTTTTTGCTCCATAATTAAAACTCATGATCGGCTGCGCTCCCTGTGCAATTCCCTGCACCGGCATAAACTGAAGCTGCATAATACTGCTTAAGATCGTCATGGCTCCGACCGCCACATCACCGCCGTAGCGTGATAAAGATGCGTTAAATGCAATATTGATTGCGCTCTCCGTCGCATTCATGATAAAAGGCGATACACCAAGTGCACATACCGGCAAAAGTACGGAGGCTTTCGGCTTAAAATACTTTGTCTTTATTTTCAGCTTTGTCTGTTTGCCCGTCAGAAAAAGGATGACCCATACCGCTGAAATTGCCTGTGAGATCACCGTTGCAAGCGCGGCTCCCTGCACACCCATGTCAAATGCGAAAATAAAGACCGGATCTAAAATAATATTGCAGACTGCCCCGATCAGAACCGTTTTCATACCGACTTTGGAAAATCCCTGTGTATTGATAAAGGAATTTAATCCCATCGTAAGCATGACAAACAAAGTCCCTTTCCCGTAAATGTTCAGATAAGAAAGCGCATACGGCAGCGTATTGTCACTTGCACCAAACAGCATCAGAAGCGGCTCCGCTGCAAACTGCAGTACCACAACTAAAATCAATGCGATCACGATCAATGCCATGGTACAGTTGCCGAGTATCTCCTCCGCCTCATCATTTTTGCCTTTTCCCATGAAAATAGCAACACGCGGCGCCCCGCCATACCCGATCAGACCGGAAAATGCCGTGACAATCATCAGAATCGGGAAGCAGAGTCCAAGACCGGTCAATGCCACGCCCCCGTTTTCCGGGATATGACCGATATAAATACGATCCACCAGATTGTAAAGAAGATTGACGAGCTGTGCGATCACAGATGGTACCGCCAAGGTCAGCAAAAGTCTGCCGACGCTTCCCTCGCCGAGATTAATTTCATTTTTTGACTGTTTCATTTATATCCTCTTTTCCTGAACTTATTTTTAACCATGTAGCTATAAAAAACTGCTTCCAGTTTCTCTGTTTATAAATCATGTGTTGCAGCAAATTTTTCCAGAATCTTTTTCTGCTTATAATGATAATAAATGATCATCCCCACCGCGCTGACCAGCCATGTAATTGGGTAACATGCCACGATCTGTGAGAGTGTGCCATCCGGTACGATCCAGGTGACCCATACGACACGCAGCACACAGATACCGATCATCGTCATTGCCGTCGTCACGATCACATGCCCCTGCGCGCGCAGTGCGCCGGAATATACTTCGATAAACACAAACAGAAAATAGGTCGGCGATATGATCTGCATCATGCTAAGACCAATTTCCACTACATTCGCATCTGTGGTAAATATGCCAAATAAAAATCTTCCCGCCGACATTAAGATCACACTCAGAAGAATCGCAGTTACAAGTGCCATGCCAAGACATTCCCTTGTTCCTTTGCGGACGCGGTCCATTTTTCCGGCACCAAAATTCTGACCAACGAACGTGGTCGCAGCGATTCCAAACGCACTGTTGATCATCCAGAAAAGGCTGTCTATTTTGCCAAATGCAGCCCATGCCGCCATTGTGTCAACGCCAAATCCGTTTAACGCAGCCTGCACGATCACGTTTGAAATACTGTACATGCTCGACTCGATACCGGTCGGCAGTCCGATGGCGAGCATATTTTTCAGCACACTTTTATGGATCCTGATTTCGCGTGGAATTAACTTTAAGCCGGCAGTATGATACATTAATGCCACACTGACGAGCACAGCGCTGATCCCCTGCGCGATCAGTGTTGCCACTGCCACGCCAAGGACTCCCATTTTAAATCCAAGCACCAGCACCAGATCCAGAATAATATTGACGATGCAGCAGATGATCAGAAAATAAAGCGGACGTTTCGAATCGCCGATTGCCCGTAAGATTGCCGCTCCCATATTGTAAACAAAAATAAATAAGAGTCCCGCAAAATAAATCCGCACATAAAGTGTCGAGTCAGGCAGCAGATTTTCCGGCGTATTCATCCATTTTAAAACCATACGTGTCATAACAACACCGATCACTCCGGCAATGATACCGCCTGTGATTGCAAATGCATATGCCGTGTGCAGTGCCTTATGCAGCTGTTCCTCATTTTTTGCCCCAAAATGCTGGGAGATCATAACTGTTGCGCCGGCAGATAATCCGGTAAAAAATCCGACCACCAGATTGATGATCTGACCGGACGAACCGCTGACGCAGGATAGTGCCTCTTTTCCGACAAACCGCCCGACGATCACCGCGTCCACCGTATTGTAAAGCTGCTGGAAAAATGTTCCCACCAGTATCGGGAAAAAGAATAATAAAAGCTGTTTCCAGATGACTCCCTCTGTGATTTTATTTTCCATTGTATCTTTTGCTGACATAAAAATCTCCATTCTTGCGCAGCTTTCTGCGCATCTCAAGTTTGTGCGTAAGCACAAATCTTGCGTGTGAAAAATCTTATTTTTCACACTATTGCCTCACTTCTTGATTGTTCTTTACAAATGAATTTATTTTTTTCCGCAGATCAGATCATAACTCTCTGCGATCATCCGTCTGATTTCCTCATCCGGTATGCTTCCATCCAGAATAACGGTATTCCAGTGTTCCTTGTTCTGATGATATCCCGGAATCACCGCTGCATATGCCTCCCGCCAGAAATCGCGCCACTGCGGATCAACTTTTATATTTATGCGCATCTGTCCTTCGTACTCATAAGTCCAGAGAAATGCCTTTTTGTTCTTTTTATACCGCACCAGAATCCAGTTTGGATCGTGGAACGGTGTGTCCTGATAGACATCTTTAAATGTCATGCCAAAAGATAATGCTTCCTGTCTGGTTGTCATGGACTTTCTTCCTTTCTTTTATCTTCGGATTTTACGGATAATTGTACTCAAAATACGTTCTAAAAAATGTCCTGCCATAGGTAGTCCAATAAATCCGCTTTTTAATAATAGTAATCCGGCTCCCATAGAAAACAGAAAGGATGCCGCTATCTCTATTACTATTTTCCGGTCAAATTTTAATTTGCAGATCAGACATTGTATACAGATGCTGATACACCAGGCAAACGCTGTAACCGGTATGGACAAATACAAATCTAATATAATTCCATAATTCCAGTCTGTTGTATTTTAAGATGAAAACTAATGGTATCACAGATGCAGCTATTACACTATAGCGTTCCAAAAATTTTACTTTTGACTTTTCCACACATATCTGTATCAGAAAATTAAGCCCAAACCATACTCCTGACAACAAAATTCCTGAAACTAAAGTTAAAATTATATAAATTATCTTTATTACTGCAGCTCCCTCACTTCTCTCATAACCATCAGCTCCCGCTCCACCCACGGAATATGTTCCACATCAGCTACCCTGTTTTCCTCTCCTGTGCTATATACAATGACGAAACCTTAAGTCCTGTCTGTTGCAGTACATATGCCTTTATCTGCTCTTAAGCTGCTTGTCTCCGCTCCGCTTCGATCCGTGCCAGACAAAGGTCCCCCGGACCTTTAGCGCCCCTTAAATTCAGATAAATCCATATCCTCCAGGGAGAAGTCCACCTTCACTTTTCTTGTATCGACCATTCACTTGGAAAGCAAGACAACCGTCTCCACATGCACCGAGACACCAATATTGATGTCCTGCGTTAACGGGAACTTGTCGTTCATTTTTGACGTTAATGGAAACATATCATTTACTGTCCCTTCTTGTAAAGCTACTCAGCTTAAATTAGCCTTGATATAGTTTTTGAGAAGTGTGATTCGATCTTCAGTATCAATTCCATCCTCATTCTGCGGAATGACTATGGTGTCTACAATCTCATCTCCAACGTTCTTTCTTCTCAAATATGAATTGTTTGTACAAATAATATGCTCATCTCCAAAGATCAACCTCTGTCCCATATCGTCCTTAGACAAGTGCGCTTCTGAAGCAACCTTCAAATAAGGATAATATGAGTTCTGTGACATCTGAGTCCTTGTCTGCATAACCAAGAACATATATGGATTTGCTGCAGCTGAATTGTTATGCATCTTTCCATATGCGCCTGGGCGGTATTCACGATACTTGATGTAGTAGTATCTGAATGGATACAGGTTGTTACTCTCGCACTCCTGTAAGTAATCATCTGCTATCTTCTTAAGTACCTCATTTGTGAATTCTTCATTGGTATCCAACAACGAAATCAGAATACTCTTTGTGTTATCAAATCCAGAATTCGCACTCTTATGGAATAACCCGTCCCATGCAAATTGATATGTCGATCCGTACTGGTAACGCCACTTATTTCTCTCAACCTGTCCATAATCTCCTAATGCCATCATTGCACAGTCAATTCTATCAAGGCTGCACTTAAACAGAGATTCAAATCGCTTCGTGAATGCAAGGTTCTCAAGACCGACGATACTGATCTGTCCGTTAAGCAAGAAATGATCTTCCAGTTCAAACATGGTTTCTTGCACAGCTGCATTAGCATCGATTTT
>OQVI01003025.1_pt1 | contig 10285 bp, 9 predicted proteins | sample 1691651 | NCBI WGS metagenome assembly OQVI01 (sample SAMN03418287, study PRJEB22391) | human gut metagenome | biome: human-gut; feature: organic feature; material: feces | host: Homo sapiens | place: Italy | collected 2013-04
CGGGTCGCCGCGCTCGGGCATGGTGCGCAGCTCCCGCACCAGCATGGCGCGCAGCTGGTACTGATGCTGCTCGGACGCAAGGTCGGCTCCGGCATGCAGCTCCACCTCCGGTGCCCGCCCATCGTCCGTGTACAGCGGCACCGTGACCACGGCCTGGGTGCCCTTTTCCGGGGCACACTCCACGCTCAGCCCCCAGCCCATGCGGCGGCAGCACTCACGGCAAAGCAGCAGTCCCAGCTGAGCCCCGCCCAGAAAGCTGCGCCGGTTTTCCAGCCAGGCTTCCTGGCTGCCCTCTGGCAGACCGCAGCCATTGTCCCGCACAGTCAGCTGCCACATGGTCTCGCTGCGGCGCAGCAGGATCCTCACCGTGCCGCCCTCGCGGCAGGCACGCAGCGCGTTGGACAGCAGATGCAGACACAGCAGCTCCACATCATCCCGGTCAGCCAGCACACGGCAGGTCGTCCAGCCGCCGTAGTCCAGCTCCAGGGTGACTCCCAGCTGCGCACGCACCATGTCGGCCTGGGCCGCCACCTGCTGCAGCAGCTCGCACAGATCCAGCGGGTAAAGCTTAGGCGGCTGCCCGGCACGCAGAAATTCCAGCGCAGACAGCAGTTCGTTGATGGTCCGTTCCAGCTTGGCCGTGGCCGCGCTGATGTCGCTGACTGCCTGCAGGGACTGGGCGTCTGCCCCCACGCGGGCCAGATGCTGCTCCAGATACTCGCAGTTGCGCCCGATCAGCCCCAGCGAATGGAAGCAGGCATCCTCCACCGCCTGCTGCGGGATGGCCTGCGCCGTCAGCTCCTGCGCTGTATTCTGCTGTGCCTGCTCCATTGCTACCGCCTCCAAGACTGTGTGCGTTATTCCCTGCTCTTCTGCTGGATGAGATACCGTTTGATTGCATAGATCAGCTTGCCCGTAGTGGGCTTTTCCGCTTCAAAGCCGCTTTCAGCCTTGAACTGCGTCCAGCCCTCGGCCGGTTTTGCTTCCAGCTGGTCGATCATGCGCCGGATGCCGCTGTCCACGGCCGAGACCGAAACACCATACTGCTCACTGACCGCCTGCAGGATCTCCTTGCGGATGGCCAGCTTCTGCGAGGTGCCGTAGACCACGCCCACCGCACTGGTCAGATAGCTGCAATTAATGTCCGGGATGCGGATGCCCCAGCTGTGGTACAGCTGCTGGCACTGCTGCTCGGTGCGCTGCCACTGCTGGCCCGGCATCCGGTACAGCTCCCGCAGCAGGTTCTTGAGCTCCATGCGCTCCACGCAGCAACAGCTGCCGGAGTCCTCCATGCGCAGTGCCGAGCTGTTCTTGCGTCGGCCCTCGTCGAACAGCATCAGCAGCGGCTTGTGCTCCAGCTTGCGCAGTTCCATCATGAACTCGATGCTGCTCATATCCTCCATCTGGCTGCACAGCACCACGATGTCAAAATTGTGGCCCTGCTGCAGCTCCTGCAGCAGTTTGTGTCCGTTCAGAAAGCAGGTACAGGCCAGCACTGGGTTCTGTTCTTCCAGATAGTTTTTCTGTACCCGAAGCTCCTTGCGGTCATAGCTTGCAAGGGCGACCTGCAGCACATCTGCCGTCCGCTCATTGTCCACGCCACGCGCCGCCTTCCTGTTCGGTCTGCTGTGCCGCATCCAGCTCCGCCACCACGTCCTGCCAGATCTCCGGCTGAACGCCATTCTCACACAGATATTGCAAAACACGGTAGCCAAGCTCCGGTGCAACGGCCATATACTTGCTGTCCATGCGCTGGCTGCTGCCGGTACGGCAAAGCGTCAGGCGACAGCCGGTTTCGCCGTCCGGGTCAAGGGAGTAAACCAGCGTATATGCCTGCTGCAACCCAGCGATGGCAGAAAACTGCCGGACCATGGGTGAAAACGTACGTTCCATAGAAATTCCTCCTTGCTACAAGGCATTGCGACGTTTTTAGTGCATTTCCTTGTTTTTCCTTTTTATTGTATGGAGCAGGAAGGAACCATTCAACCCTGAAAAAGTGTCTAAAAGTGTCAGGCTGTTTTTCTGTTCGTTTTTGCGTCGTGTTGTTTTGCTTTCCGACGTTTTTGCAAATCATGCTGCCTGTGCCGCACCGTATTTTCATCGTTCTGGATGGTCTGCACGGCTTTTTTTCAGTACCCTTACAATAACACGAACGCCGCAGGATTGCAACCCCTGCCGCCGGGTTGGGAAAATTTTCCTCTCTGGCCCGGCCAGAACAGAGAATTTCTGCTTCTGCTTCCGGAAACACTTTCTTTTCCATACACAGTTTTTTCATATAGATTTGCTAAAATCATCTCGATTCTTCTGTGTAGTCTGCGCGCCTTTTGGCCCGCAGCAGCACAGCTGTCCGTTCCTCACCTCTCCGGCCCCGGCCGGAACCTTTTCCCCAGAAAGGCACACACATGCTACAAATCAAACAGATCTGCAAACAGTACAAGACCGGCGATCTCGTGCAAAATGCGCTGAACAATGTCAGCCTGAACCTGCGTGATAACGAATTCGTCGCCATCCTCGGCCCCAGCGGCTCCGGCAAAACTACCCTGCTGAACATTATCGGCGGTCTGGACCGGTATGACAGCGGCGATTTGATCATCAACGGCATTTCCACCAAAAAGTACACCGACCGCGACTGGGACTCCTACCGCAACCACACCATCGGCTTTGTGTTCCAGAGCTACAACCTTATCCCCCACCAGACCGTGCTGGCCAACGTGGAGCTGGCCCTTACCATCTCCGGCATTTCCGGGGCCGAGCGCCGCCGCCGCGCCACCGAGGCACTGGAGGAAGTGGGTCTGGGCAACCAGCTGCACAAGCACCCCAGCGAGATGTCCGGCGGCCAGATGCAGCGTGTGGCCATTGCCCGTGCACTGGTGAACAACCCCGACATCCTGCTGGCCGACGAGCCCACCGGTGCACTGGACAGTGAAACCAGCATCCAGGTCATGGAGCTGCTCAAGGAGGTGGCCCGGGACCGTCTGGTGGTCATGGTCACCCATAACCCGGAGCTGGCCGAGCGCTACGCCACCCGCATCGTGACCCTGAAGGACGGCGTCATCCGCTCCGACACCATGCCCTACGAGCCGGACACCCAGACCCTTGCGGCCCCCGTGCACAAGAACATGGGCCGCTCGTCCATGTCGGTGCTCACCTCGCTGACCCTCAGCTTCAACAACCTGCGCACCAAAAAAGCACGCACCCTGCTCACTGCCTTTGCCGGTTCCATCGGCATCATCGGCATTGCGCTGATCATCTCCCTGTCCACCGGTGTCAACAACTACATTGACGACATGGAGCGCTCCACCCTGTCGGAGTACCCGCTGCAGATCATGAGCAGCGGCATGGACTTTACTTCCATGCTCTCTTCCCGCGTTCCGTCGGACAGCTCCCAGAGCACCACTCAGGAAGAAGACATGGTGCCGGTGCGCCAGCTGCTCTCGCAGATGGTGTCGGGCATCACCACCAACGACCTCAAGTCCCTCAAGCAGTATCTGGAGACCACCGACACCACCGTTGCCGACAATGCCACCGCCGTGGAGTATGCCTATAATGTGTCGCCCCAGATCTACCGGCAGGACCCCGACGGCAGCATCCGGCAGGTGAACCCGGATTCCTCCCTGTCCTCGCTGGGCATCAGCTCCGAGACCTCTTCCAACAACATCATGTCCTCCATGATGAACACCAGTGTGTTCTCGGAACTGCCCCAGACCCCGGAGCTGTATGCATCCCAGTACGACGTCAAGGCCGGCCGCTGGCCGGAAGCCTACAACGAATGCGTGCTGGTGCTGGATGCCACCGGCAGCGTGACCGACTACGCCCTGTACGCGCTGGGCATGCGGGACAACGCCGAGCTGGACAAGATGATCCAGCAGTTTGCCCAGAACCAGAACGTAGACGTGCCGGATGACTTCAAGACCTATTCCTATTCCGATTTTCTAGGCAAGCAGTTCAAGCTCATCAACAGCTCCGACCGCTATGTCTACGATGAGACCTACAGCTTGTGGCGCGATAAATCGGATGACACCGACTATATGAAGCAGGTGGTGGCCAACGGCACCGACCTGACCATCGTGGGCGTGGTGCAGCCCGCCGAGGATTCTTCTGCTGCCATGCTGTCCTCCGGCATTGGCTACACCCACGACCTCACCCTGCACGTCATCGAGCAGGCCAAATCCAGCGCCATCGTGCAGCAGCAGATGGCCGACCCCCAGATCAATGTGTTCACCGGCGAGGAGTTCGGTGCCGACAACGGCACTTCCTTCGATATGTCCTCCATGTTCTCGGTGGACACCGATACGCTGAAGAACGCTTTCCAGTTTGACACCAGCGCCCTGAAGTTTGACCTGAGCGGCGCCTTTGATCTGAGCGCCGGTTCCTTCGACCTCTCTTCCCTGCTGGACCCGGACAACTTCTCACTGGACCTGGGCGACCTGCCGCAGCTGGACATGGACATGAGCAGCGTGTTTGAGAACATGGATCTGTCCATCTCCCCGGAGGCCCTGCAGAATATGATGCAGAAGATCCTGAACGGCTACAAGGACTATGTGGTGGGCAACGGCATCCTGAATCTGGACAAGATCAGCTTCTCCGCCTATATGCAGACCGAGCAGTTCCAGCAGCTGCTGGCCAGCTCCATGAGTGAACTGCTGGCCGACGCCAACCTGCAAGAGCAGTTCTCCGCCGCCATGCAGACCGTGATGGAGAGCTACTCTGCCCAGATCAGCCAGGCCCTGCAGAGCCAGCTGAGCGCCGCCATGAATACGGCCATGCAGCAGATGGGCACCCGGATCAGCCAGCAGATGGAAAGCGCCATCCAGAAGAACATTGCCCAGCTGGGCAGCCAGATGGAAAATGCTCTGAAGATCGACGCCAGCGCCTTCCAGAATGCCATCCACATGAACATGACGCAGGAAGAGCTGGCTGAACTGATGAAGTCCTCCATGCTGTCCTCCACCTCCACCTACGACGGCAATCTGCAGAGCCTGGGCTACGCCGACCTCGATGACCCCAGCACCATTTCCATCTACCCGAAGGACTTTGACTGCAAGGCCCTGATCGTGGATGCACTGGACGCCTACAATGCCTCCGCCGAGGCAAATGGCGAGGATGACAAGGTGGTGCGCTACACCGATGTGGTGGGCACCCTGATGACCTCGGTGACCAAGATCATCAACATGATCAGCAATATGCTGGTGGCCTTTGTGTCCATCTCGCTGGTGGTGTCCTCCATCATGATCGGCGTCATCACCTATATCAGCGTGCTGGAGCGCCGCAAAGAGATCGGCATCCTGCGTGCCATCGGCGCGTCCAAGCGCAACATCTCGGAGGTATTCAACGCCGAGACCTTCATCATCGGTCTGTGCTCCGGCTGTATGGGCGTGGGCCTGAGCCTGATTCTGCTGATCCCCGGCAACATGCTCATCCACTCCATTGCCGACAGTGCCTCGGTCACGGCAGCCCTGCCGCTGCAGGCTGCACTGGTGCTGATCGCACTGGCCACACTGCTCACCATTCTGGGCGGCCTGATCCCCGCCAAGAGCGCCTCCAAGTGCGACCCCGTCAAGGCCCTGCGCTCGGAGTGATTCCCGGCAGACAAAACACAAGCGGACGGTTCCCCGATCGGGCAGCCGCCCGCTTTTTGCATTGCGGCGCATCTTGTGCTAAAATAAGAAAAAACACAAAGGAGCCTTTTTCCATGCCCAATATCATTGAGATCACTGATTTTTCCGCGCCAGAGCTGGACGTCTACGCCCGCCTGACCCAGGCCCAGCTGCGCAATCGACTGGAGCCGGAAAAGGGCGTTTTTATTGCCGAGAGCCCCAAGGTGATCGCGCGGGCGCTGGATGCCGGCCACCAGCCGCTGTCCCTGCTCATGGAACGCAAACAGATCACCGGCCCGGCCCAGGACATCCTGACCCGCTGCGGGGACGCCCCGGTATACACGGCCGACCGCGAGATGCTGGCCCGCCTGACCGGCTACGAACTGACCCGCGGCGTGCTGTGTGCCTTCCGCCGCCCCGCGCCCCGCACAGTAGAGCAGGTATGCCGGGATGCCCGCCGGGTGGCTGTGCTGGAGGGCATCGTGGATTCCACCAACGTGGGTGCCATCTTCCGCAGTGCTGCCGCATTGAACATGGATGCGGTGCTCATCACGCCCTCCTGCTGCGACCCGCTGTGCCGCCGGGCGGTGCGCGTGAGCATGGGTACGGTGTTCCAGGTGCCCTGGGCGCAGATCGGTACCACCCCCGCCGACTGGCCGGAACACGGCATGGCACAGCTGCACGCTCTGGGCTTCAAGACCGCCGCCATGGCCCTGAGCGACCGTTCGGTGAGCATCGACGACAATGCCCTTGTCGCTGAGCCCAAACTGGCCATTGTGCTGGGCACCGAGGGCGACGGCCTGGCCCACAGCACCATCGCCGCCTGCGACTATACCGTGAAGATCCCCATGTCCCATGGGGTAGACTCGCTGAACGTAGCCGCTGCCAGTGCCGTCGCCTTCTGGCAGCTGGGCCGTACCTGACACAATCCGCTTGACAAATCTCCTGATTCGAGTTACACTTACAGGGTCATCTGGTATGGGCCTGTAGCTCAGTTGGGAGAGCGTTCGGTTCGCATCCGAGAGGTCAAGGGTTCGAATCCCTCCAGGTCCATAAAAAGCAAAACGTCCTGCCGTGTCCCGGCAGGGCGTTTTTTGCTAGTTTTTCGTTTCAACGCACTGCCTTAAAACATCGCAGAACGCCATATCATCGTCTACGGCAGCGATTGCAGCGTTGATCAAAATCTCTCGGTCCGTGTTACCCCAGTTGATGTGCAAACCATATTCCAACGCCATGCAGCGAATCAATTCACGGGTGCTACGGCCATTTCCCTCGCGGAAGGGATGGATGATGTTCAGCTCTGCCATCGTCTGCGACAGATTTTGAATCTGCTTTTCTTCATCTTGTTCGGCAAGCAGCTTCTTGGAGTGAATGTTTTTGAACACACGTTCCAATTCTCGGTCAATCAAATCTGGCGGGTAGAACATCGTGTCACCCTTGCTGATTTGTTCCTTGCGGATATGTCCTGCAAAGGGGTACACATCTTCAAAAAGGAAACGGTGAATCCGAAACAGGTGAGTTTTGGTAAACCGTCCCTTGATTGGCTCCTGCAACAGAGCCATCTGCTTGACTGCAGTAAATTCTTCTTCGGCCTGTTTGAGTTCGGCTTTATCATGAATGTTCAACTTGTTGATCAGAACATCCGTATCCGGGTAGCAGTACATGGACTGCACTGTGGTGTAGACATCATACTTTGAGAACATAATCAGCCCTTCTTCGCGTACTTTGCGCGCAGTTCGTTCACGACCTGTTGATAGCTGGACTGACCGCTGCCAATGCGGTCAAGGTTGTTGCGTGTATCTTTGCTGATGGTCATGCCTTCAATGGCAAAGGTCCCGTACACATTGCGGAGGTTGCTCTTGTGCTGGGCAGGGGTAGTGTGCTTGGCGCTCATGGTTTGGCCTCCTTCTGATCTACATAATACTATATAAAGTTTATCGTGTATGAGTCCTATTGTCAATCTACAACTTGTTGTCAAATGTAAAAAGCGCAGCTTCCATTCATTCAAAGTTGAAGTTGCGCTTTTACGGTACATCGTGTTTTCTTTTGAATCGGGATGCGATACATCTGAACCCCAGATGAGTTACATCTCAAGGGCCTGTAGCTCACTTGTCCGCCAACCATATTACATCCCAAATCGCTTCCTTTTGAAAATCAGCGGATTGGAAACCATACTTGCGACCAAGAAAGGCCGTTGGGATGGCAGGTCGTTTTATATGGACGAATATACGTTGATTTTTCTTTTCTCGCAGTGCATAAGGTGTGCACAAAAGCGATATTGCTGGGAGAGCGTTCGGTTCGCATCCGGACCCGGAGGGATTCCGGCAGGACGGCGGCTTGCCGCAACCAAAGCCCCAGTGGGGCTTTGGTTATGCCGCCGAAGGTGCCAAGGCCCTCCCCAACCACTTTGCACGCAAGCCCCTGTCCGAAACGGTCTCCTATCTGTAACATTTTCCATTTTCTCAACATGCAAACAGGCAGCCCTGTGATTCCATGAAACCACAGGACTGCCTGTTTTTCTGTTTTGCTTTCCTGTACAGTTGTTCAGCCGTTCAGTGGTCCCACTTATCGCACAGAGCGTTGATCTGATCGGCGAACTTGGCCAGATCCTTGTTGGCACCGCCCTCGTTGTGCTCGATGACCCGCAGCAGGCGCTTGCCGGCGCTGACCAGACGCTGGAACACCGTGGCGGCGCGGTTTTGGCCCTCCGATACCTTGTGCTGGATGCGTACCTTAGTGCCCTCCTGCAGGCAGACAGCGCCCTCGGCACCGATGGCCCACTGCGCACCGTTGTAGGGCGCGCAGGCGGTAAAGCCCTGCCCGGTGAGGGTGTCGACGAAGATGTTTTCCACCTCATCTTCGCCGTGCATCACGAACACCCGCTTGGGCTTCTCGGTGAAAGCGTTCACCCAGCGCAGCAGTCCGTCCCGGTCTGCGTGGCCGGACATGCCGGTGAGCTGGCAGATCTCCGCCTGCACCTCAATGGGCTCGCCGAACAGCTTGACCGTGGTGGCGCCCTCGATGAGGGTGCGGCCCAGGGTGCCCACTGCCTGATAGCCTACGAACAGGATGGTGCACTCCGGCCGCCACAGGTTGTGCTTGAGGTGATGGCGGATGCGGCCTGCCTCGCACATGCCGCTGGCCGACAGGATGACCTTGGGCGTGCGGTCAGTGTTGATCATGCGGGAGTCGTCACTGGTCACGCTGATGCGCAGCCCCGGCACGTTGATGGGGTCGATGCCCTTTTCCAGTAAAGCACGGGTCTGGGCGTCAAAGCAATCGGGGTCTGTGTCCCGGAAGATGCGGGTGGCCTCGGTAGCCAGCGGGCTGTCGATGTACACCGGGAAATTGCCGTGCCCTTTGACCAGCCCTTTTTCCTTGATCTCCCGCAAAAAATACAGCATCTCCTGGGTGCGTCCCACCGCAAAACTGGGCACGACCACATTGCCGCCCCGGTCAAAGGTGCGCTGCAAAATTTTAGCCAGCTCGTTCACATAATCCGGGCGCGGGCCGTGCAGCCGGTCGCCGTAGGTGGACTCCATGAACACATAGTCCGCCTCGCTGATATAGGCGGGGTCCTTGATGATGGGCTGGTCCAGGTTGCCGATATCGCCGGAAAACACCAGCTTGGTGGTAGTGTCGCCCTCGGTGATCCACAGCTCGATGCTGGCGGAGCCCAGCAGGTGGCCCACATCCACGAACCGCACCTCGATGCCCGGAGCCAGCTCCATGCGCTTGTCGTAGTCCACACCCACGAACAGCTTCATGGCCGCCTCGGCATCCTGCACGGTATACATGGGCTCCACCAGCTCGGCACCGGAGCGCTGGGCCTTGCGGTTCTTCCACTCGGCCTCGAACTCCTGGATGTGGGCAGAGTCCCGCAGCATGATACCGCACAGCTCCACCGTGGGGTTGGTGGCGTAGATTTTGCCCCGGAAGCCGTTGCGCACCAGCAGCGGCAGCATACCGGTGTGGTCGATGTGCGCATGGGTAGCCAGCACCCAGTCGATCTCGCCGGGTGCCACCGGGATGGGCTGGTTCTCGTAGACATCCCTGCCCTGCTCCATGCCGCAGTCGATCAGGAACCGACGGCCCGCGGCTTCCAGCAGCGTACAGCTGCCGGTGACCTCATGGTTCGCGCCCAGAAACGTGATTTTCATCCCAAAACACCTCCGGTTATTCAGGCCAACTTCTCCGGCCGTCCGGCGGTTTCCACGCAAAATGTACCCGGGTTGTGGCACCCGACATCCGCTTCACGCCTGAACGGCGTTCGCGTCTTGTCGGCCACTGCCCCAACAGCAGCGCCCTGTTTCCACCGCAGGTGGCGGTTGCTGCTGTTGCATTCCATCGCCCTCCCTACTGCCTGCGGCAGCAGGGTCCCTTCCCAGCGGATCATTTGCTTTGGAAACTGCCGGCCAGCCATACCAAGACGTGCCTTTTTATTCTGTGCTTTCAGTATAGCATATTTTAAAGGTACACGCCGCACAAATCGGCGGGATTTTTGCGGGCAATCTGCCGAAAGGAGCAAAAAATTTTTATACAATCTTGACAAACTGCCCCATTCTGTTATAAACTTAGGTTTGTATGACGTTCGTTCGTATTTTATGAGTTTGAAATAATAGAGAGGTTGAATTTTTATGGTTCGTAACGATTTGCGCAACGTTGCCATTATCGCTCACGTTGACCAC